>Ga0160505_100135_pt1 | contig 55964 bp, 34 predicted proteins | sample DIDeMG_FD_108225 | JGI IMG/M metagenome (GOLD analysis project Ga0160505, IMG submission 108225) | Enriched chicken feces microbial communities from UW Madison campus, WI, USA - DID2874_E49_Stillage MG | ecosystem: Host-associated > Birds > Digestive system > Large intestine > Fecal ... | reverse complement strand
CTTTTTTTTTTTTTATTATCATTTTTTTCGGTAAATCTTTTTTTTTTATTCATCGCATTCCTTCCCCAAAATTGAAGAACAAAGACCAAAAAAAAAAAACAACAACAACCTGACAATGTCTATCAACACAGAGGCGCGTATAGAATTTGGGTCACGTACTTGCGCGAGTAGCGGCTGATACTGGCAACAGCCAGCACGTTGTGCTTAATACTGGCTGTGGCCAAATGGTTTAGGACAACATGGTTGGGAATTGGCAAAACGCTATTGTTATCCTTCTCATTTGAGTTTGAGTTGAGAATGACATTCTCAAGATGCGGTGGCAGCTGTGGAGGCGTCACATAGTCGGAAGCAACAAACTGATCCATAACAGCGGGGTCTGTGAACACCGGCGGGATCTCATTTGTAAACTTGTATTCAGGCTCCGCTGGAAGCTCCTCATGGAATCTTTCGTAGCGGCCATCTCCACCGAGGTCGTCATCGTCAATTGCCATTTCAGTATCGGGCTGCTGTTGTTGCTGAGCTTGCTCTTGTTGCTGGAGTCGCTGCTGCTCCTCAATGTATCGCTGATCCTGCTGGTAGTTGCTATCTTGCACTTTTCGTTGCTCTTCGTAGTGGCTCGCAGTTCTATGTAAAGGCTCCATGCCCATATCAGCGTCATCGTCTAAATCCATACCCACCTCAATATAGTTAACAAGGTTACCCATGGAGTCCGTTGCCGATGGCATGTAGTCCGAACATCTCAGTTCGTTATCAACAACGAATCTCATTCTATGGGTGCCGGCGGGGAGCTTGAGCATTATTGAAAACGTATTGTCGTCGTTTTTATTAAGCTTAATCATGCGGCGCCAGCCGGTAAAAGTGCCAGTTACGTAGACCTTTTCACCGCCTTGATGCCACGAAATAAGGGTCTCGTACTTGGTCTCTGTGAGATAATCGTCACCAAGCTGGATCTCGTCCCCAGAACCGGCTCTAGATAACGGCTTTGTGGTGGTGGGTTGTACGCCAGGCTGGATATTCAGGCGGTGGAACTCCATGTCCTCATCAACCTCGGGCTCATGCTCACCCTTTAACAGCAAGGTCGACTTTCTTCGAAGTGGTGCAGGGCGCTCAGGCTTTTTGCTCTCTTTCGCGGGAATGGCGGCAGAGCCCGCATCAGCGGCGGTTGTAGCGGGGGTGACAACGTTCTCAATATGCGAGAATTCATTATGCTGAAAGCTCGAACTGCCGGGGGGACCAGAAGCGCTTACAGCAGCTGGCGTTGTCTGCTGATGCTGAGCAGCGTTGGTGACGGCGACGGGCTGCGTTGGCGTGTGCTGGGGTGGTGACGACAGTGACGACGAGTGGTGGTGGTGTTTGGAGGAGCGAGAGGGCGATCGAATCGGCCTTGGGGTGCCGCTGGACGGCGAAGGATTCGAGTGTTTGCTTCCTCCACCTTCTTCTTGAGATGAAGAGTTGCCCATCTTTGTGTGTGATATCGTTGTGGTGGTCTTTGTGGTGCAGGGTTGCTTCTAGAAGCGCTATGCTAAAACTCGCTGAAAAAGAGGGATAGAGTCGTGGAAATGCACAAAGAAGATGCCGGGCGAATGGTCAGTTGCTGTTGACGCGCAGAGGCAAGATGTCGGCAGTAGTTGGAGAGGATGATGGTGGTGGTGAGGGAGGAGAAAGGAGAGAAAGGACCATGATGGGCATGGACGTGTACAGCGAAATTGGCATCTGGTGCCAAAATCAACTAGTCATCAATTACATAATCCTTACATTAACAAATACGCCAGGACTATTATACGTTTAATCAGACATGCATGTAGGTTTGTGCGCAGCCCTGGGCACCGGTGGATGCTCCAAACGGTCGGTATTGACGGCGACGAGGGAGGCGATCTTGGTGTTTCTTTCATTCAGTTTTGTATTTTATATACTTTTATTTATTGGTTCATTTTGGCCTTGACAGGGTCTACTCTTACCGCCTCTTGCCCTCTGGGTATAGCAGCTCAAGTTAGTCAGCTTTGCATTCTGGTGCTCAGCCTTGTTTGGTATACGGAGAACTCGAGCCTGTCCGGCCTTCTGGCTTTTGGTTGACGGCGTACCGCTGGTAGATGCAACAACCCGTAGGTTTTTGCCTCAGCTTTGAGATCTGATCTTTCTGCAATTGCCACCGCGGTATAGTTTCTGGCCTCGGCTGCATAATTTTGCTGCATTATATTACGAATACTCAATCTCTGATTGCCTAGGGGACGCAGCTTAGCGAGTCCGTCGCTACTATCGGGTTCTTGTCCCGGCCCTATGCAAATATAAATGAGTCCAGCGTTGCAAACTCCCGCATTCTGGATTTTAAAGGCGTACTTTCTTTTTTTTTTTTGAATTTTTTTTCCATTCCTCTATTATTGTTATTATTATTGTTATTATTATTGTTATTATTATTATTATTACTATTACTATTATTGTTCATTTTTTTTCTGTCTTTTTTTCATTTTCTGATTGTTCATTAATTTCACTTTTTCTTTCCCTGGAATTTTTTTTCCCTTTTTCTTTTTTTTATCAGGATTTTCTTTTCTCCATCTTTCTTCATTTTTGGTCTCGACTTAATAGCATTCTTTCCTCTGCTCTGATCGTCTCTGCTTGTTCACTCATGTTCTGCCCCTAGCTCTCATTTTTCAGATGCACAGTCTACAATGTCCGCAGATAACACTAACAAGTTGCCGCCCATCTCAACCTTCTCTCATGAGGATGAGGATCACCAGAAGCCGCTAGGGTTCAAACCGACGCTCCTTACCGTACCCTCTTCGCAAAACTATAATACATCGTCGCAATATCCCTACGCTACAAGCCCCAACACATCCAGCGAGCACCTACCCTCCCTTGCCTCACCGTACTATTACTCACAGTCCGTCACATCCAGCAGCGGGCTCAACGGCTCTGGACCTACGACTCGCAGAAGCCCCAGCCCGTATTATGAAAAACATAATGGTTCACTAGCCAGCGACGGCAACGCAAGTAAACAAACAGATTTTCTCAAGTAAGTAACACTGAATTTCTTTTTAACGAAATTTATTCTGCCTTTATTTTGTTTATATTTTTGCAACTTTGTTGGATCGTTGTATTTGATTTTGGACGCCTGTTCTAACCTTTCACCAGTCGCCAGCCCTTCCTATCCAATCCGTTGCCCTCGACTCAAGGTGCTCAGCCTCACTACCTTCCGCCCAATTCAGCCAATAGTATTATCAACACATCCCGCCAGGCCCTACCTGTAGACTCGTCGTACCTGCCCCCGCTTCGCCCGTTCGACTATGGCGCTGTTTCGCCAAATCCATCAAAGCGCCAGAAAACCACACCATCTTCACCTGTTACCGCTTCCGTGGGAGTTGATGGTGGGGTTCCAAAGTTAACTCTGCAAGTCACGTCTCCCAGCCCGTCGCATTCTAGTAATGAATACTCGATCAAGCGACCCGACTCGCTGGCGGTACCGCCCCGCAGCCGGCATTCAACATCGTCACCCCTGTTGTCACCAATTTCGAATTCGTCAAATTCTGCGGCGGCAACTCCTTCCTCTTATGAGTTGTTGCCAGAAATTACCCTTTCGCATAGCCCCCATAGCAGCACTAGTACCACGGCTGTAATTAGTGGGAATAATACCGTCAACTCCGCAACATCAGCAAATAACCCTAAACGTCCATTTAGGCAGCGACGCAAGGACCCCTCCTGCGACTCTTGTAGAGAGCGCAAAGTCAAGTGCGATGCAACTGAATCGTCGTCCTGCTCAGAGTGTGTCTCGCGCCAGCTAAAATGTCAGTTCACTAAGGAGACCAACCGTCGGATGAGCTCAATAAAACAAATTAGAGACCTGGAAAAGAGCATTTACAAATTGGTGGGACACATCACTGAGTACCAGAGCCTACTGCGCGACGCGCATGTGCAACTGCCAAAACAATTGATCCTATCTGAGAACGAGCTAATTTCCGAAGGAATCTTGTCGCTCAGCAACGATGCAAACCCACAGTCCCCTGAACAACAGTCCACCCCCAGTTACCTCTCACCTGTGCCTTCTCCCGGTCATTCCTGTACCTACAATGCTGTTTCTCCTGTGCAACAAAGCTACTACAAGTCGCCTTCTCCCAGTCTTCTTGTGCCGCCAAGACGCAACTCGGATATGAGCGGCCGGGATATTTCGCCATCGCCATCTACACCTAACACGCAACCGTTCCAGGGTCTGCTCAAGACTCCAGACTTTTCGGTCACACACTCGCGGCGGCCTTCCATATCTGGACACTCGGCACACTCAGGGGAGAATCCCGGCGGCGCACCCGAGTATAGTGCCGTGCGCTCGTTTTACCGGTTATATAACAACAACGTTGTGCGGATGCCCGTCTCCCACAGACTAGAAACAAACCCAACCTCGGTGGAGATTTCGAACTCTAAATCTAATGAGCTGCCCACCGATTTGTTCTCTGTGCTTCCATCACGGGAAGCGGCTCATGTCTTGGTTGAGATCTACAGAAAGACCTATGAACACTGGCTCTGCCCCTTTGACAACTGGTCAGAGTTTAAAACGCGACTTGATCGTATCTACGATGAACCGGAAAAGTTTGGGCCAACTCCCTGGAACTCTGTGGTTCTTGCAACCCTGGCACTAGGTGTCCGCCAGAATACCAACCCAGGAATTACATTTGACAATGCCGACAGATTTATTCAGTTCGCGGGTTTACACAACCCAATAAGAGCTTTTAACAATAAACAGAGTTTACACTGGACGTGCTCATATTTGCTCATCTCCATCTATCTGGCTGAGACCAACCGCCTAGAAATTGCAACTGTGTGGGCAAGCGCCGCTTGTTCTATGGCATACGAGCAGGGACTAACCCAACCAAGGGACTCATCACAAAGAAAGCTGTGGTGGTCACTATTTACCTGGGATCGACTATTAGCCCTCCGATCTGGCCGCAAGCCCTTCATTCCCGAGAATTACAAGCCCAGTTACATGCTTAGGTTTGCCGACAACGAAAACCGCTTGCAAGTATATGCCAGCATCATTCTCCATATTACGCACATTATCGAAGTGGTAAACGAAACAACCTCTACTCAAAATGTTTTATCCAAGCCGACGCTGGATACTTTTAATACGCATTTTGAAATGTTTTGGTCTATTCTTCCCGAGACCTTCATGTCTGCCGATGTTACCACCCCTCTGAGCGCTACCGACTTATCTATTTTATTTTTGATAAAATTCACACAGCATGTCCTGCTTCGGGTTAACCTAACCCCATTAGCACAGCCGCAGCAGACCACCAGAACGATTGAAGCGCTTTATTTTGGAGCTAAGAATATTGTCAGATTTTTGCGGCGGTATAAAGAACATCTCAAGACAACACTGCCTTCTGATCAGAACCTTAATGAGACGTGGCGAAAGCAGCTTAGCATTATATCGTTCGATGTCATGTCGACTCACACATGGCAATGTCTCCTTGTTCTTATTGCCAACGATGACTTTGAATCAGCCGTCGATGCTCTAGAGGCACTGGAAGCTCAGGCAATGGGGCGACCCCATGTTAATAACTACGGGTTATATCTTGACGGGTTTGTAAAGTTACTGCTGAGGAAGAACGACAACATGGGTGATTACAAGCCCCTGGAAGACCTGGAGGTGACCGCTCTAATATCGACCGATCTGCAGTCCATGGACTCACATGCATGGGTTTGGCCCGAAGTTGTTCTTCCTAACGAAGGTTTAGGAATTCCTTCTGTGATTGTTGATCCAGGAAGTCCTGACCCTGAATCCCAGCAGATGTCTTTTCCCTCTAACGACCCATCTTGCGATAACTATGAGGATAAGACTGAGCCTGCAGTGGCGGATAAGAACTGGCATGACTGGACTGGCCTTAAGTGTCGACTTCAAGATTTGAAAACCAGGCGTGCCAATTTAAAAACCAACCAAACCCCCTTGATGCTTTTGACGCCTAGAAGTCTGGATTTTAACAATGGGGGTACTAATAACGGTGATGATTCTACTTGCAACCCTTCTACTACTAGCTTTACCCAGGACAACTCCAACACGAATGGGTCTGCTGACTCAAAATGTACAAAACTGCAACCCCCTCCCATTATGGTTACAACAGAAGACGAACCTGTAACCATACCGTCATCTTCTTCCTTTCTCGATCCTTCATCTGCGTCAAGGATGTCGCTCTCGAGAATTCTTTAGTTAAATCTCACATTTTCAAAGAAAAGGCCTGAAAAACAAAACCAAACAGTTTACAAGTCAACTTATTAATCAGCTAATATTGTTAATTCTATAAACTTTTTTTTTTTCTTTTCTGGTATACACACGCACACGAATTTATTTATTTGTTTTACAATAAGAAAAACAACGACAACAAAAATACCCCAACAAACCTTTCTAGTTTTTAATTCCCGAATCAATTTGTAAAAATAACAAAATCTCAACCAGAAAACACACTTTTTTTTTTGTATTGTATTGTGACTATTTTGTTTTATGGAGAAACTTTGGAGCCTTCTTACACATGCCTTTTAGGCGATCCATTAAACTGCAAAAAAAGATGCCTTCCATAGAGAAGGCTGTTATTATCGGCCATGCTGTCATCTCCAGCTAATTCGCGGTGGCTACCAGTTCTAGAGGCATAGTGACTATCATTATTATCTATCGCATCTATAGACCGGTTGTGGTTGCCCCGGGTGCTTTGATGTGTGATTGTAGTAAAATCACTACCAAGGTGTAAAAACTGGTAAGCACCTGTACTCCACCGACGAAATGTAATTTCATTCAGCTTGCTATCAGTGTTATTATTGGCAGGATTTCCAACATTATTTTGGTCAAGGTTCAGGGCGAGAGGAGCCGCCGCGGCGCCCTCTAGCGTGAAGTAATTAGAAGGCGTGACACTAAATATGTTGTCCTGGACCGAGTGTTGTGGAGTCAGCTCAGACACAGTCGTGCAAATTTGCGCTCCATTAACTAAGTTGGAGTGGTGCTCAATCCCACCCCTGCCATACCAAGGCTGACTTGTGATGTATTGGGGTCGCTCACGAATCCCTCGACTCTTGCCCGCAGCTGCCATCATACTTATATTAACATTTTTTTTGTCCTCCAACTTAATTCCCCCTGGGATTGTCACCAAACACTTGAACAATTTCAAACGACCTTTAACCCCATTCCAAGAATAATCATGCCGTGGGATTTGGTTCACGTAGTTTTCAATTTCTTCCTCTGACTTTGCCAATGTCTCGATGCAGATGGCATCTGCAACCACGTATAAAGCTGTGCAAAGAATGGCAAAAATTAAAAATGTAAACATGCCAATCGCTTTCATTACCATTGGCAGGAGTAATGTCAGTAAAAAATGTAAACTCCAGCTAGTAAGTACTGCCAAAGGAATAGTCAAATGCCGCGTTTCAGGAGCTACAATTTCTGTGGTGAATAGCATGGTAGGGGTTGCCAGAAATACCCCAAAAACTAAAACTGATAAAACCTGGAAAACCATTACCACAAATCCAAGTACCATTTTGGCTCTTTCGTCATTGGTATGGTTACTAGAAATCATGGCCACGAATACCACAGCATGACAACATGACATGCCAAAATATCCGCTCTTCATGAAAAGTGACCGGCGTGATTGTTTTGATAAAAGACTTCCAATCAAATTGAACAAAAAATTTGCCCAATAGATGCCCAACGTCAGCAACGGAATCAAGCTTTCATCAATATTGCAAGCTGAAATTTAATGACATAATTTAAACGTGAGAACGTCAAAGAAAGGTTAGAAAGAGCTTGCATTTGTAAAGTAGAAAGAATCACAGACTTTGTCAATATCACTTACCCTTAAAAACATCTGCCATGTAGTACACTAAAGTACACAAAAAAACGGGTTAGCATAAATATGTTAGTGAAAGGATGGCTCGCGTAACAGCATCCTAAAAGTTTTGTAAAATACTAATCAGGTTAATTCCAGAAAGCTGAACAGATGTTTGAGAGAACACAGCAAGAAACAGTCTTTTTCTGCTAGTTTTACATTTGAATATTCTTCCCAAGTCGTTTCCGATGCCTTGCGAGTTGTAGGCATGACAGCCAGCATAATTTAGCATGAACCGATTGGTCACGTCTATAGGAATAACCTTAATATTGTTATTGTTGCTTTTGCTGTGTTTTGGGTCATTGCTGCCGCTATTTTTATTAGCTACATTTGCTGGCAGAGTCGTGTTATCGTGTCTATACATGTCTTTAAGCACACCGTAAGCCTGGGAGTTAAATCCTCTCAACACAAAATCAACAGGGCTATTTCGCAGAAACAAGGCAAGAAGTGGCGCAGGTATGGTGATGGCCATCATTAACATCCAACATTGTGAAATCTGGAACACACCAAAGCTCGCAACACAACCTAGGTAGCCAACAAGCGCCATTATAGCAACCCCTAAGGACTGAAAGGCTTGATAGACGGCGAGAATAATAATGCTGTTAGTTTCGCTAAAGCACTCATTAATATACGATGGCATTAGTCCAGAAAGATAGCCAATGGTAAACCCTTTCAAACTTCTTCCACCTACTAGTGGCCAATACGAGGGAAAGAGCATGGTGATAATATAGCCAATTGCCCAGAGCCATGTCGAGCAGATGAGCTGCGCACGCTTGGAGCGTTTGTTATTAGATAGTACCAATGTAATTGTTCCAACTAAACAAAATTAGTTTCCTTTTCCTTTTACATCATAGTATTATTAAAATACTAGATCTATATCCAGTCCTTATTTCTAACATACTGCTTGCGGCCAGGGGGTAACAGCTTTGCAAAAGCCCCCGTAGTAACATCGAGGACTTGTCGTAATTTGTTTGAAATTCCTTCATACTGGAAAATGTTGACAGGTATGATGTCTCCATCCCCATGATCAAAGCAATAATCAGGCAGAATACGACTGTCACTTTCCCACTGTATTTGCGGATAACTGGCGGAAGTAGAACCATGGCTCTGGTCGGATACCCATTTTTAATATTTATGCCCGTATTTTCATCTACCATCTCTAAAAGAAAGAAAAAAGAGGGATAAAAGAAATGTGTAAATAATCAATACCAGCAGTTAATGGTTTTAGTTGTTGTGAACGAGAAGCGAGCTTACAGATATGCAAGTGTTTCTGTGATTCGACCTGTTTGGGCGTTTTGTGTTGATTAGGAGATTTAGGAACTTGGTCAAGGCAGATCCAGAAAAGGACACCTTTCGCATCTCCGAAAAAAAAAAGACATCACAACCAAACTTTCGTCACCCTCGCCTGCAACATAAAGATCAAACAACACAACGGATTCCTTGAGACGAATAATCTTACGATCAGCCACAATGTTCTCAACTGTCCAGAGAGTGCAAAACGTTTTTGGTTACTATACCACCGTCATCCTCATTGTGTCGGCCATCATTTCCGCGTTATCCTACACCCAACTGATCCAACAAGGGGCCTTTGGGATCCAGACTCGCGTCGAAAATCAGAAGCTGTACGCATAATTTTATAGATACACCAAGTCAATTTAGCGCTAACAATAACAATTCTTAGGAAAAATGTTGTCAAGTTTACCAGACGGGCGGGCTCCGTGAATAACAAGGGCAAAGAGAATGTGCGGATGAACTTTGACCTCGACGCTGACCTCACCCCATTGTTCAACTGGAACACCAAACAGGTGTTCGTCTATCTCACCGCTGAGTACGACGGCGGTGCCAAGCGCACTGATATTTCTAACAAAGTCACTTTCTGGGACAAGATCATTTTGACTAAGGAAGATGCTATTCTGCACCTAAGAAACCAGCGTAGTGCTTACTCCGTCTATGACGTACAGAAATCGTTCAAGTAAGTTTTCCTGTTACCCAGCCATAACTTTTAGTGTCTCCTTGTCTTTCGTCATTGACCTCAACTAACCTACTGTTATTTTTTTTTCTCTAGTGAGAACAATGCAACTCTGAAGCTGGGCTGGAACATCCAGCCTTGGGTTGGTGCCCTCATCTTTGGCGAATCTGAAGTGGTTGGTGAGCCTACTCTCCAGTTTCCCGGAACTGGCCGGAAATAACGGCTCTACCATCAGCATAATGTAGTTAACTCTTTTCTACAATATACATGAATTTACTTTCACACTCATAACCTTCGCTTCAGTTCTGGTTGTCAACTAAGTAGACAGACAGACAGCTACATGAAATTCCCACATTGTAGAATCGTAAACTTTTTTCTTACTGCAGGCTTTTTGCTTCTGTAAAATTGAGGACCACTGTGTTTATAGTTGACATTCAGTATTGTCAACTTTTGTACTTCTCCAGGATTTTATTTTTATTTTTTGGTCTGCTCAGTTCGACTTCAGAAATAACACAGAAAGTTCAGCCGCGCACTTGGGAAAGAAACCGAAAAAAAAAAAAAATAAAACCGAAAATTTTTTTGACACAACCAACAACTTTTTTCTCAGTTACTCTCTAACACCATCACCACATTATCCACACACCAACAATACACAATGGCATTACCATCTTCGAATAGCGGCCCATTCAAACAGCGCCAAAAGAAAACCTATGGCTCTCATGACCGCCGGAAACACCAATCAGCCTATCAGACTAAGAGTGATGATATTAAGAAGTCTTTGGTGCATCGCGCCCGGTTAAGAAAGGCGTACTATAAGATGCTTGAGAGAGAGGGCGAGGAAATCCCTTCTAAAGATCGATCATACGGTAGTGACAACGAGGAGCAGAAGAACAAGAGTGATGAAGAAGGTAACAGTGATAATAGCAACGACGAGAATGACAACGCTGATGCGTCAGAGTCTGAAGAGGAACAAGGTGGTTTTTTTGAGGGTGAACCCGTTGAGAGCAAGGAATCCAATACTTCCACAAAGAACAGCTATCGCGAGCGAAAGTCTGTTGAGAAGAAGGAACGGGCAATGTCATTTTACGAGCGTAGCAAACTGATAAAGGAGCGCAAGCTGGCGAAGCGCAAAGCCCAGGAGGAATACCGCGCAAACCGTGAAAAGGAACACCAGCTCCGCGAGGCCAAGCGTGTCAAGCACCGCAACCAAATGAAAAAATTCACCAACAGAGGCCAGCCCCTAATGAAGTCAAGAATTAACAGACTGCTTGATAAGATCAAGGAAACCAACTAACCGAATTGCTTAAAGGCAAGGTAGTCGGCTCTTTTTTTTATAATATTATTTTGCATATACCGTCTAAGAATTTATAAACAAGATCTTGTATTTCTATTTTTTTTAGATACAATAAAACAACCATCAAAATTATATACACATTACATAAAACATTTCTATTCTAAAAAGTCAGAAAAGAAAGCAACAAGCAAACTCATTTTGCTTATTTCTTGGCCTTCTGCTTCTTGATGTATTCGTCAATCAACTCTCTCTGGAGCTGGGGAGGAGCGGGAGCGTAAGTCTTGAACTCCAAGGAGAACTCACCCTTACCTTGAGTGGCGGCTCTCAGCTGGGAGGCAAAGCCAAACATACCGTTAAGCGAGCATTCAGCAGAAATGGTGAACTCATCAGAACCGATATCGGTGTTGTTGATAGTAGCCATGCGCTTGTTGAGCAAACTGATAATGTTACCCTGGAACTCAACTGGAGCAGTCAGGGAAACGTCCATAATAGGCTCAAGAATCAAAGGCTGGGCCTTGTTGAAACTCTCCTTGAAAGCACCCTGGATAGCACTTCTAAAAGCCAGTTCACTGGAATCGACAACGTGGATAGCACCATCGTTAACAAGCATGTTGACACCCAAGACACGGTGACCGATAAGGGGACCCTTCTCGCAAGCCTCTTCGAATCCCTTCTCACAGGCAATAAGGAACTTCTCGGGAATCTTACCACCAACAATCTGGGACTGGAAGGCGTTTTTGCTGGGATCCTCAGAAGGACCCATCTCACCCATAACCTTGGCGTATTGACCAGCACCACCAGACTGCTTCTTGTGGGTGAAGTCGAAGGGAACGCTACCAGCAATAGTCTCACGGTAAGCAACCTGGGGCTTACCAGTAACACACTCAACGTTGTATTCACGCTTCATACGCTCAACGTAAATTTCAAGATGCAACTCACCCATACCAGAGATAATAGTCTCCTTACTCTCAGAATCAAACTTGACACGGAAAGTAGGATCCTCCTTTTGGAAACGGTTAAGAGCCTTGGAAAAGTTGGTGGTATCCTTGGACTTGGGAGAAATGGACAAAGAGATAACAGAATCAGGAACAAACATGGAGGACATAGTGTACTTGCACTCACCATCGGTGAAGGTATCACCGGAGGCACAGTCGACACCAAAGGTAGCGCAAATCTCACCAGCAGAGACCTCATCAACATCCTCCATCTCTTCAGAGTGCATGCGGGCAAGTCTAGCAAGCTTGGTCTTCTTACCAGTCTTGACGTTAACAATGGACATACCCTTCTTAAGCTTACCCTGGTAAACTCTAACGTAGGTTAACTGACCGTACTTGCCCTCTTCAAGCTTGAAGGCAAGACCAACAAAAGGAGAAGTCTGGTAGGGGACAAGATCAACGGGAGCTTCATCCTTAGCAGTGTCAAGACCAGTGTTCAGAATCTCACCAGGGTTGGGGAGGTAGTCACAAACAGCGTCGAGGACAGGCTGGATAGATCTGTTGGCCAAAGCGGAACCCATGAGGACAGGAGTAAACTTTCTAGCAATAGTAGCACGGCGGATAGCTTGAACAATCTCCTCAGGAGAGGGAGTACGCTCATCAAGGAAAATCTCAGCCATTTCATCGTCAACATCAGCAAGAGTTTCAATAAGAGTTGCACGCTTCTCAGCGACAAGCTCCTTCAAGTTTTCGGGAACAGGCTGGACGTTAATCTTCTCACCCTGACTACCTTCATTAATAAGAGCACGTTCGTAGATAATATCGACAACACCATCAAGAGCATCTTCAGCACCAACGGGAACCTGGACAGCAGCAGCGGCAATCTTCAACTTGGAGTTGACCTGCTCGATAGCTCTCCAAGGGTTAGCACCCATACGATCCATCTTGTTGATAAAAGTAATACGAGGAACATTGTAACGCTTCATTTGTCTGTCAACAGTCATAGTCTGAGACTGGACACCACTAACAGCACAAACAACCAAAACAGCACCATCCAAAACACGCAGAGCACGCTCAACCTCAATAGTGAAATCAATGTGACCAGGGGTATCAATCAGATTAAAACGGTAGTCCTTGACTGAACCATCTTGGTTCACCTTTTTCCAGTTACAGTAGGTAGCGGCAGACTGAATAGTAATACCTTTTTCTCTTTCAAGATCCATAGAGTCCATCTTGGCACCAACGTTGTCACGGCCACGAACCTCATGGATCGCCTTAATACGACCAGTATAGTAGAGAACACGCTCACTGAAAGTGGTCTTACCAGAGTCGATGTGTGCAGAAATACCAATGTTTCTCATGGAGGCAAGACGGTCGATGTCTTTCTCAGGCATTTCTTCTCTGATCTTCTCGAGAACAGGCTTCTCATCTTCGTAAGCCAACTTAGTGGCCGTGTAAGAGAAGGGTCGGCTAAATGTGAGTGATTTAGCCAGCTGACCACTCCATTTTAGCAATGAAGGCTTCAATGACATGGTCTTGATGGTTGTTATTGTGGGGTGAAAAATGGGTTGATTTGGTAAAGGAGGAAAAAAAAAATGATCTGAAAAATTTTTGGGACATGAATAAAAGGGAGCTGTTCTGATTGGTTACGGTTGTCGGATCTGATACTAGGGTTCAGGGTAAGTTTAATTTTATCAAGGATTCTCCTTTCATAAGTCTTGATCTTGCCACTTATAAACAAATTAACAAAAACAACTTCATAGAGAATAACAATTTTTTAGAATATACAACTAGAGCAGCATAATATTAAACAGATTCAATGTTTAATAAAGTTTTATACAATATTAACAAGCGTATTAAAAGGAAAAAAGAATCAAACAAGTTTTAAAAAAGAAAACAACAAAAATTTTGGTTCAAAACACATGACAGCATGAAGAAAATTATTTCGGGGTCTCGTCACTGAACTGCTCGTCCTCCTCAAGAATTTCAAGCTCAGGAGTATTAAGAGCAATATCAGCCAGACCGTACCAAGCAATGGCACCCATGCCGACAAAAGCAGCAACACAAGAAAAGACCAAGGCGACAATACCACGGGCAGTGAATCCAGGAGGCAAATCAGGCTCCTGGGCATTCTGACCAGTGAGATCAAGGAAGTTCTCGGTGTTAGCGGCAGCATTACCGGCGGTAGGAACACCAGCGGCAGCGCAAACATCATAATGTTGCTGGGGAATTTTTTGGGTTTTCTGGAGCTGGGCAGGTGCCTCGACCAGGGTAATGGCAAGACCCTGCTCCAAATGCCACTCAATATGACAGTGGAAAATCCAAACACCGGGATTGTCAGCAGTGAAACGCAGGACTATGTTACTGTTGGGACGAACAAACACAGTATCACGACGAACGGGATATTCGGGGAAAGGGTCGTGGTTTTCAGGATCGAAAGGAGTAGGACTGTCATCGTCATAAGCGACATCACGGTGAATGACTTGGAATTCATGACCGTGCATATGGAAGGGGTGCACACCAGGGTCCTCAGAGTTAAGAACAAGCTGAATAGTGTTCATGTGCTCCAGAACAAACGAATGAGTATATTCACCGTAAATGATGGGATTTTCAACCAGATCACCAGAAGACATAACAGTGTACAATGAAGGAACCTTAGGAGCAGTGTAAGTGATGTTTTCAAAGAACGCATAGTTCTTACCAGAAAGCAAGTTGTTCATAGAGAAGGAAAGAACGATCTCTTGATCAGGTTCAGGAAGCAAAGGCTTGCGATCATGAGGAATCAAATTGAAATCATCAAAGGCCTCAATATCTTCAGATGTATCATAGTCAGGAGTGACGTGATCATGAGGAGCCGAAGAATTGTACTCAAGCCAATTAGTTTGGTTGAGCTGCAAATCATCAGGAATAACATCAAACATAGTCTGATCAAAGACAGTAACAATACCAAAGTTCTTGTCAGTGGTGTCCTTGGTCTTAAGAAGAATAGAGTAACGCTGAGCGGGGGTGATGTAAATGATCTCAGCAGTGGTAGGCTCAGTGTACACACCATCAACCTCAACAATTTCAAAGTCATGATCTTCAATCCACAAGAAAATGGAAGGCAGAGCACCCATGTTCATGATATGAATCAGGTAAGTAGTGTTAGGCTTGATGGCAACAGAATTGTTCTGCGAGTTGTTGAAAAGCAGGTTCTGGGGAACTGGTTCAGCACCAGTGGGGTTGTACAGGTTAAGGAAATCAGCAGAGAGAGTGTCCATAACTTCGTGGTACCAATCAGAAAGAGCCCAGGTAAGCTCCTCATCGTAATCTTGAGCAAAGTAAGCGTCCTTATCATGAACAATAAAAGGCGCTCTGTAACCATCAGGGTATTGACCACTAACATGCGAATGATACCAGTAGGTACCGTTCTGATCGACAGTGAAATTATAAGTGAAGTCTTGTCCAGGGACAATAGGACACTGAACAATACCAGGAGGACCATCCATGTAGTTTGTGCCGTTCTGATACATTCCGTGGAAATGAATAGAAGTGTTGTGGTCAGGGAGGGCGTTGTGAACATTGACAACAAGACGATCACCCTTGTCAACCTCTACCGTGGGCATGGGCCATTCACCATTAATGCCGACGACAGGTCTTTCCTTGAGACCATCAGGATTCGCATTGACCCAGGTGATATTCCAGTCATAAGTGACTGTCTTCGCGGCAATCGAAGATGCAAAAAAAGCTGCAGAAGTGAGCAGCGGATTGAAGTATTTCATTGTGTATGTATAGATATGAGAATGAAATGTGACAACAGTCTACCTGGAAAAGAAAAGGAAGAAAAGGGAAACGAAGAGGAAGAACGGTGGTATAAATATTTTTTAAACTTTTTGAATGGGCTTTGGAGAAGGCAAATTCAGTCAAAAATTCCTGAAGTTCAAAAAAAAAAAACCAAAAACGCAAAGCTGAAGAAGAAACCAAGACACACGCATTTACAGCTAAGAGAGTCAAGAAACCTAAGAAACAAATTCAAAATAAAAGTCAAAATGAAAAACCCGACATTAGCAAAGAGGAACGAGAAATAAGTGAAAAGAAATGTTGGATTATTACCATAAGCGGGTTGTGCGAATTATGCTCGGAATATTTTCTTTTTCGGGGATTTTAAAAGTTTTTCTCACAGTACTTAAAAAAGTTCCACTATGAAGCTCGTAAAAGAAAAAGAAATTATGGCACCCATTAGATTTTATCAATCGAATCATTCTGTCATTTAAAATTTCATCCAATCACACCAACATACAGATAAAAAAAATAAAAAATACGCAATAAAGTGTAGAAAGAAAATATTCAAAATAAAATAAAATAAAAATAAGATAAACATTGCTTACTGTACTCCTAATCTCAACACCAGGTGCACCTGGGAGGAAAAAAAAGACATAAAATTGTGTTGCCTTGATTTTAACTGTCTGCACGGTATTATGAGAATACCACAATAATTATCAAACCTTCACAGTTTACGAAGTTAAATCTAGTACTAGCAACTATTCTAAACATATAACTTTGAAAAACCGGCAAATAATAACATACAAGGAAAAACACACACACACACACACACACACATGCAATACAGACATTGGAAAGTTTTACATTGGGAAACAAATTGAGCTTAGTAAACTAACTGAACTGAATAAAATAAGAAAAGTAAAAGCGAGAAGGGAGCCCAACATTTAATCATACTGTACATACGATTGCAATATTTCGTATCATTATAAAAATGTACCGTGACTCGGATAGTTCATCTAGCCGACACAGGTCATTCATGGGTTTTAGTGACTGATTCACTGATGATCATCTACTTTGGGAAATCAAAAAGATTGAATTATGGTCCCTTGAACATATAGCTGGTAATTATTTTCGTTTTTTTACACGAGTCCATATTGTTTGCTAAATAATGGATGACTATTTTGCTTATGAAAAAGTCGTGCGTCTATTCGGTCCAACAATGAAATGGGAGATTGAATTCTTCTGGCCAGTGATATCATATGGTTTTTTTTGAATAGAAAATGATTGATCTGATTAGCAATACTTTTTCTTACCGACGGATCTGGAGCGTTTGACCTGATATCTCTATATTTTGTAAATAAAAATTTCAAATTCATTTCTCTGTTTTGAGCACTCGACCGTTACATTTTCGAAACATTTACGTAAAACCTTTTTGGAATTTATTACATTCGTATAAGATTTTCTTATGGCCGAATGAAAACCCACAGATGTGCCAGTTAAGCTCGGCCAAAAGCTTTATTTTTAAGACCACTGGATATGCAAACTATGTTGGTAAGCAATTAAAATTTCTTACCGTGATTGATAGTAGACTCCATTCTGTAACTTAGAGACAACTCTTAGCTAATTTTGAGATTTAGCCTTTAAAAAAACCCAGCTATTTTGTAATAACTTTCTTGCCATCAACGACATCTTCAATGCCAAGTGCCTTGGGCTGATTCACGGCATTTGAGGTTTTTTTTTGTGTATGCAAGAACTTTGGCCGATATACTCAGTGATTTACGCTTTCAGGCATATGTCTTGGCTTTTTGTCTTGGCCCTCGTTACATTTTTTAGTAGCTGTAATACACTACTCTCCTTACAAAAAAATTTCAGTTTGACCAGAGTTGAGGTAAAAACTATAATAAAAAGTTTTAGCAAACATCAAATTTTTCTATTGTTTATTGATTGGCTCAAGAAATAGACATTACTAGAAGCGACCTCACGCTATATTTTGGTTGCCATAACCCTATTGTATTTTTATTTTTATTTTTACCTTGAATACAAGACTTCAAAACTTTGACTGGTGTATGAAATATGTTGGCCTGAGACTAGGCTTTTCGTTACCACGAATTACCTATTACAGACAGAAGCGTCAAAAAAATAAAAAGAAAAGGCTGAAAACAAAAATTCACAAAAAAAAAAATTAATAACTTCAATTGGCCAGACAAATGGAGACTATGGTACAAAATTAACTACGTATTACCCACAATGCTTCCAACCGCCAGAACGTTTCAAGCAACCAGTTTGAAAACCCGTAAACTCTGGTTGGTCCGTCTATCAACAAAAAAATTTTTTAAATCAAAAATTGGACGATCTACTCTATTTCTTGATTTCGATTACAATAATGTTATATTCTTTGGCAAACAGACTCTAGGACAAATGAAAAGAGGCTTAATAGGATGTGTTGAACCATGTTACATGTGATAACTTTATCAACACCTTATTGCGGTTTATATGAGCATTGGCCCACCTCGTAAGATAGAACGACCTGATTTTTTTTGGCCAAAATAGCCCATCTGATCATATCAATCTCGCCCCAACTTCGTACCACATATAGTGAAATCAAAAAAATAAAAATCGTATACCCACGACTAGCATGAATGTACCTATGTCCTCAAAAAGGTAAGTCTCCATCTCCAGCCTTTACATTAAATATTCGGTGAACAACTGGCCTTCAATGCTTTATGCAATACCATATATGGTGAGTTACGTAAATACGAGGTACCCACAGAGTTTGCTTGCTCATAAAGTTTTCACACACGTAACTTTTTGGGCATTATGAGATTGATTAGTGTACCTTGGTACATTTATGCATGGTAAACTAAAAATTCAACAGCCTGGGGCGACAAATGTAAAACATTAGAATTCAAATATATATAATCCAAAATCTGAAAGTATTTAGTAATTATCTGAAGAATATATAGGTATCAAGTTACGGGTGGTTAATTGTAATTGCTGGACTAATAATGTAGACCATCAACTAAACTTTTTTTTCCAGACTAGGGTAAACTATGAGACGGCATGGTTATAGATAGCTAAAGCTTTAGATTCGGCTAGTTGTATCCACACTGGTGTTTTCAAAAGTTTGTATGAATACTTTAGATTAGGAAAACTTTGTTTTTGTAATTTTATTATCAAATTTTATGATCCAAAAAATCAGTTTAATATTTCCCCATTGGGTAAGACTCTAAAAACCTTTCACTGTCTGATTGCTTCCAGCATTAGTTTTTGGGACTCTCAGTTTAGTTTTGGATAGATTCGAGCTCTACAAAGTATTTAGTACATATTGCAACATCAACTATTATGAAAGTTGATTTTTCTAGGGAGTTTGAGTCTTGGGTACTCTTAAAATTTAACACTCTACGTAACAGCGAGAAAACGTGGAATCACTAGAGAAGCCATTTTGGGTAACTTTTTTTTCTCAAAAAAATTTCCAGTGATGGAGAATGAGAGGTATGCCAAACTATCAAGTTTATTACCGGGGTTTGAGTCACCTTTTTGCATTTTCTTGTAAAGGTAATAAACAAAGGCTTGTCATGCCAATCTTTTGTTGGTTGTAAAAGAATGACAAAAAAAGGAATGAACTGCTTTAGAATTGGATGCTGGGTTTCAGTGTAAAAAAACAAAAACAAATACCTTCATCATGTAGATCAATAAACTGAAAATTACCCGGAAAAGAAAAGTTACAACGAGAAAAAGAAATTGTAATTATTCCAGAAAAAAGTCTCAGTTGGTTATTTTTCAAAGTAGGATAAAAAAAATCTTGATCATCTCTTGTAGCACTGATTGGAATTTCCAATTCAGGTGTTAGAACTTTTCGTGTTTTCTGATTTTTTTTTTTTCGGCTCTCTCCCAGCTGGTGTCCAGACCCTACAAACAGTCGAATTTTTTACTAGAGACCAAAGCAAAACTAGAATGCCTCACTAACTAGCCAACAATATAAACTTTTATATAAATGCCAAACTTTCCATTTTTAAAAATATATATAAAAAAAAAGATCTACCCTGTATACCATATTTTTTGATTTGTTTTTTCTTCCCCTTCTTTTTTCCTCATCACTTAGGAAAACAAATCAACATTTGTGAATCATGGTTAATGTATTCTCAGTCCAAATTTTCTTCATCGCGTTCCGTGAAACGCTTGAAGCCTCTATCATTATCTCGGTCTTGCTGGCCTTTTTAAAGCAAGGTCTGGGACACCCTGACCAGGATCAAAAGCTTTACAAGCGGTTGGTCTGGCAAGTCTGGATTGGTTCAATTATTGGTGTGTTTATTTGTTTGTGTATTGGTGGTGCTTTCATTGGTGTCTTTTATGGTCTTGGTAAAGATATTTGGGCGCAATCGGAAGATCTCTGGGAAGGTATCTTCTCAATTATCGCCTGTGCTATGATTACCGTCATGGGTATTGCCATGCTTCGTCTCAACAAGATGAAGGAGAAGTGGAGAGTCAAGATTGCCAAGGCTATTCTCGATGCTGATGAGAGCAACAAGATTCAGAAGAAGACTTGGATTCAGAAGCTGAAGCCTTCTTCCTGGTCTAAGAAATACGCCATGGCTATTTTGCCTTTTATTACCACTCTTCGTGAAGGTTTGGAACTGGTTGTTTTCATCGGTGGTGTCTCCTTGGGTACTCCTGCCACTGCTTTCCCTATTGCCGTCATTGCTGGTCTTGCTGCTGGTACTGCTATTGGTTACCTCATCTACCGTGGTGGTAATTACATGTCGATTCAAATTTTCCTTATTGCTTCCACCTGCTTCCTTTATCTCATTTCCGCTGGCCTGTTTTCCAGAGCTATTTGGTACTTCCAGATGTACAAGTTTGCTCAGCAAACCGGTGGTGACGTTGCTGAATCTGGCTCTGGTCCCGGTTCATACAACATCAAGCAATCTGTCTGGCACGTTAACTGCTGCAACCCAGAGACTGATGGTGGTTGGCAGATTTTCAACGCTCTTTTTGGCTGGCAAAACAGTGCCACCTATGGCTCTGTTATTTCGTATAATATTTACTGGCTTATGATCATTGCCTTATTCATTGGTCTTCTTTGGATTGAAAGAAGAGGTGGCTCTATTCCTTTCATTGGTAGATTCCAGAAGAAGCAACTTTCTGCGAGAGAAGCTGATGAACTTGTCAGACGTGCTGAGAAGACTACTGCCAATATTGCTCTAAACCCTGTTGAAGATGTTGAAAAAAGTTCTCCTATCCCCCGCTAATATGTTCGTGGGCGACTTTTGCTCGAAAAACAAAACCCAAAATCATTTTCAAGACTTGAAGCAACTCTCTTGCTAAGTCAAAATTTCCTTTTTCCCAACCTTTTTTGGCCCTGTTTAATGAAAAGTAAACTATACAAGTAAATATTCTTTTTTTCCTCTATTTTTTGATTTTTTTTTTATATAATAATAGTATCTGAAACCCCAATATTTTAACTGGAAATTTTTTCAAAGTTACCTTTGAGGCAGAGGCTGATTGGCCAAGCCAGTAGAGTACAGAATTTCGTTATAAAGTGTATACACTCCTTACATGTTTAGACTGGTTGTGTACATTCTGCATACATGTTTTTGTATGAGACTTTTTTACGTTTAGTACTGTAGCCAAGATATTGCCAAATCAGCACCATCTCGTCTTGGTTTAGGTATAACCTAATTTATCACTATATAAGACTGCTAGCTCATCCGGACTTGTAGCCGCACACAATTTAGAGATAGTCTCCAACTTCTAAATAGCTAGCCAGGGTAACACTTTACGCATTAACCTATAGCGGCTGACTAGACTTGTGTCTTGCAGTTTTTGTTAGCTAAGGTGTGGTTACCTTAGAATATACTATCTAAACAATTTATTAAAATTTGGAAACAAAGCAAACTGTGATACAACAAGCTGCTACAGCAACTCAAGAATATTAAAATCAACCCTAAGCTACAGTTAAAATTGCACTTTTTTTTCTCTCATAAGATTTGCAATAATTAATAGAAATCCTGGATAGTATTATGGCTTTGAGATTAGAGAAACCGTAGTTTAGAGTTATCATATCTGAATTTAAATTTGACATCATTTCACACTATTCTTTTTAGAGTAGATAATCAGTTCATTGTCCTTGCATCAAATAGTTACAAACATATTTATAAAATAAAATGAATTACAAAGAAAAGATGAATTCTAAATCCTATCACATTTAAAAGAATGAAATCAGGACATTAGGATCCTAGGATACCACTCTAGAGCTTGCTTTTCAGGAAACCACCGATGTATACAATTAAGAACCTTGATACCTACCAAAAGCTGAAAGCACACTATCACAGATTTCACAAGAGGGGCAGATAAGCCTGTTTTTTTTACTGGTTGGTACAATTATCATAGGATTACCAATTTTGGTGGGTTATTGACTGTTGAGTTTAATCACCTTATTAGAGGACCCTACAGTTCGGTATCTATCTAGAGTTACGGATTGCAGAACAGAACAGAGCAGGAAACTAATATTCTCTAAAGCCCAAATCATTAGAACAATTTAGAAATGGGAATAGAGTAGAAAACAAGCTGAATAATCACTATTTTAATTGTAAAATGAAGTATATGAACCTGTTTAAGCAAATGACTAATGTATGAGCCTTTTACCTAAGTCTGTATTAGTTAAGATAAACCCTACACTTAGGTCTTTTCTTTTATCTTTTCTTTTGTATATTCCATAATTTTTTAAAAACTTTTAAACTTTTATTATTATAAGCACGTATTGATTGAGCAGCAATAGTTACTTGTGTGTGGCATGATGAGTATCATGTGCCACAGCAACACTTGGTTTAAGACAAGACTTCCAGGGTCAATAACGGGAAGCTTTAAGTATGGGAAACTGAAGGATTTTTTTAATAGGGATGAAATAAACAAAAATTATAATGCCGAAGGTATTGAAAAATGATATTACGCTAAGGGATTAAGAAAAAAAAATTGAAGTTATTCCAAAGGACATTGTAATAAAAGACTGTATGTCAGAAAAGGACAAACCGTGATATCTAGCAAATTAAAAAAGAGTTAATCAATACTATTCAAGCGGAATATCTGTGCTTCACTAAATTTTCCAAGAGTTTGAAAAGACTTCACGTATGGATGAAGCTTTGACATTTCTAAGAATAACAACTATCTTAATTGCAAGGCGATACTGTAAGACTAACGAATATCACAAAGAGTCATGTGTCAGGAGCATAATAATTTACAAGAGATCAATATCTTTTCTGTATGCTACATTTGTTGATCAAAAGAAACCCGAAGGGTGTGAACGTTAACATTGGTTATATAGTATAATGAAATTTGTCTTACCTCTTTTCTATCTTGGAACCTAAGGTTTATAATTTGTGTCTGAAATACAGGCATAGACATTGTGTATCTTAATTGGGACTTAGAACTTACTTTTTTTTTGAACTTAGTACCCGGAACTAGATAAATATGGGTAAGCTTATTTTCCTTACATCAAATAGTTACAAACAAAACAAAATGATATAAAAAGAAGGCATGAGTTTCAAAAAGTTTGTCTCTATGAGGCTGGCAAGGTAAGCGGTGTCAGAGTGTATTATAAGTTCAAAAGTTTGATGGCACCGAATTCCCCATAAATAATTTCATATATTAAGGAACACCTGTGATACACAACAATCAGTGGATCAATACCAGAGATTGTCACTCAGTAAATCCTTAACAATCTGCTCTAATCAAGTGGACTACCAGCAAAAAAGTTGTGGTAATAAATCTAAAAACTTGACTACTGTTCCAAGGCTCTTCTTGGTATCAAGAAGAATCTTAGGATCAAACCCCGGGGAAATTTTTCTCAATGAGTCTGGCTCTGCAGGATGCAAGGGACACCCCTTGAAAACGTGTTCAACTGTTTCCAGCTGGGCATAATGATTTCGCTCACTGATGTGCCTCATCTGGCAGTACTTTCCCAGAACACCATAACCTTTGCAAAACTGAAACAGTTTACTAAAGGTATGACAAATCACAGTACTCATGCGAGATTTCAGTTGCTTGAGGTATTTTCCTCCATACAGCTACCTTCAAGTATTGGAGTAGCATTAACGGAGTTCACATGGTATTTGGTAGTCTAATTGTCATTCACCTCGCGAAGCAACATGATAAGTGGGTTTCAGCTTCTGCCAAGCTTCGTGAGAAATCATTCATAGAAAATTCAATGCCATCGAACTTTTGAACTTATAATACACCCTGATACCGTTACCTTGCCAGTCTCATAGAGACAAACTCTTTGAAATTCATATTTTTTTATATCGTTTTGTATTATTATTTTGTTTGTAGCTGTTTAATGTAAGGACAATCAGCTGATTATCTATTGATCTAGATTGAGTTACACATAGTCATTACTTTCTAGCTCATTTGTTGTTCTTATAGACTAGACTGCATTTAAAAGTTAATAATAGGCTTAGACCTGATAAACCTACAATCATCAGACTCCATCTGGGTAATCGTGGTTGACAAGCCACAGTTTTTGTGGTAGAAACTACATGTTAAGTTCGTAGTGCGTACTTAGCATGAACAAAATTTCGTACTCTTTAACAGAAATCCATCGCAGTTAACTGAAATCAGCGAAAGGGAAAGTTTCTAGACTTGAAGTCGATTTTAATAATCTACAGACGTGAAAGCAAACTGTCGTTGAATCTTAACCTCACGCTTCAAAATGATCTTTTTCCTCAATTATTGCCATTATTATCATCATTAGTATTGAGAAGACTAGAGTCAAGGAACGTGTTAAGCGATAACCGCGGAAGCTCAAGCTCTAGTGGCGTTCAATAATAATTTCAAATTCCAAACTTTAATATGTCATAGAACAAGAAACTAACTAGTTTTGTAGTGATTTACTTTTTAATACGACCACCAATAAAAAATCAGCATTAGAATATCCAAGTCTTTTTTTTATTCAACTTGAAATAAGAGGTATCTACAATCTGTTTTTTTTAAAAAAAATTTATATAATCTCGAAAATCTAGTTATTAAAGTCATAGGTGACATAAAAAACTTGATATTTATAAAAGGAGGCTGTGTATTTTGCTCTTTAAGTTCAACTTGAAATAGATCTTGTGATCTTTTTGATATTTTTGATTTCGAAACATTTTACACTGTAATCTGAGACGGTTATGCTCACGTACCAACCAGACAGGTTACTGATACCTATCAATCTATTGATATCAAGAAGTAGAGGAGTACTGGTAACCCATCTTGGCAAGTCTTTACAACGCCCCAATACAGTATGTAAATCACAAAAAATACTGTTGAATTAGTACTATTTTAAATCACTCAAATGGAAATGTAAAAACGTATGTGCGACACTCTATAATTGTGTTCACACCCGATGTATAACAACAGCTAGCATTATGGCACTCGGCAAAAAAAAAAAAATTAAATATTGTAATAATCTAAAATCTAAATAGAGTAAATTCGGCTAGGAAAATCATTACCTGAGCTAAAGCTGAACTTTGAATAGTTTTAAAGTATTCAACCAAAGAGTTGGGTGTGTTAGTTGGTATAAATTGTCATCTTGATCATAGTTAGAAATTCTTAATTTAGTATTAGAAAGGACATTAAGCATGGTAGTTGATTTCTATTAGAACATCTTCAAATACAGAGTTTTTTTTTAATAGGGATTCAAGATAGGAATAGATTAGATCTTTAACAAAAAAAAAAAAAGAAAAAGCTTTCAATAAAAGATCGACAACACCTCTTTTCATTCTGATTCTTCTTTTTTTTAGAGTAAAATAAAATAAAAAACAAACATGATAATCAGATTCATAGGCCTTTATACCTTTTTGAGCACAGAAAAATCTGGTATGATTCCAGTATATGTTATAACTTCAAACCTTAAAAGTTAACCGGACTGAGTATTGTAAAACTAGTACTTGTGATTTGGAATGCCCATTTTTTTATTTTATTAATTAAACGTTTATAATTCAGAATTAAAAATTTGTGATACATGTTTTAGGATACTTGTCCATAACAATGTACCAAAAATTTTCAAATTAGGCACATTTTTTTAGTTTAGAGACTACCTTAGATCTATGAAAAGATAAATTCAACCGTCGCTCTTGGACAAACACGACAACCGTATGTAAATATTCTTTTATTTATTTATTTTTTTTTCTTTTTAAGACAATAGAGATTGTTTGCAAATATTGATCAAAGAATCACAATGCCTCTACTATTGGCTTGAAATAGTTTAGAACAGTCCTTAATAATCCAAATGACTAAATTACAAAAGGAAGCCTATAGCAAATGTTTACAAACTTGATCAAAAATTTACTTGGAATAATCTAGTAATTACTTGTTAAAATATGAGATTTCACTTTCAGTAAAAAGAATCACTATTATGGACACATAAAATATCATTGCCTATTTAGTGTAGAGTGAGTTGAAAACATAGGCGTCATGGACGCTAATTGTGACCTATACATTGTAATAAATGTCTTCAAGTATATTTGATGGCATACACTGTTATTATTTTGGAGCCACCGCCAAATTTCCAGCTCACCCAGCTGTATTCATACTTTCATAGATATGAGTTATCAAAAAACATCAGACTTAAAAAATATTGAATCTGGGGACATGCCTGAATATTTTAAGATTGTGGATACGTTTTGTGTGTTATTTCAGCCGCCACAATTCATATAAATTGATTTCTGTCCAGGAAAGATATTACGAAAAGAACAAAGCTTGGCAAAACTAATTTCGAATACGTTTAAATGTTTTTCGGTATACATCAAATGAGAATAATTTAGATTTACTAAAGGAAATTAGCTAGGTACAAGAAACTGAGATCAAGTCAATTGACCAAAAAAGACCCAAAATCTATGCAATAATCAAATTATACTGGAGTTTTTGAAAATTTTGTACATATTGGCACAAAAAAATTTAAACTGCACTAATCTTTAAAGTATTAATTTAATAGTTGATTATTGAGTTTCTTAGAGGAAAACAAACTGCAACAATCGGTTAGAAATATAAAAAACCATTTCCATTTGAGAAACAAATCGTTATTTTATTTTTTTATTTTTTGGAAATTCCTGCTGCACGCTCATCATAGGTCAACATTTTATGTGGGCCGAATCGTTGCACAAAATGTGAACTACAACTCGGAAAGTACAATTTTAATTTTTTGCTAAGCACTTTTCTTGGCCATTGCCAAATTTTAGTTGTTGGCATGGCATCATATTTAGTGATAATCTATTGTACTGTTCGAAGAAGAAAAAAAGCCTTGTGTATCTAGGTACAAGGTTTCAGCAAGATTACGCGTAACTTAAAAATAATTACAAGGGGGCAATCGGATTTGTTTACTGAGAATTACGTATGTCTAGCTAATTTGTTAACAGGGAATTATCGGTTTCATAAGTCATCACCTGAAATGGGAAACTAAAATGATCTACAAGAGTGGGAAATTCGATCCAGGTATCGATAATTTTACGCCTGAATAAGATGAATGAAGAAAAAACTGTTAACATTGTACATTTTATTACTACAGAACCAGTCCCTGTGCCAAGCCGAAAATCAACTACAAGATCCGTATTTCGGTTGAACCGACAGTGACTACACAAATCAAGTCTACTACATAAAAGAAATTTACAATTTCCACATCAAGTATTCAATACTTTTAATTACAATATATGCATACGAGCCCAGGACCACCAACTAGATAATAGGTAAAAATAAAATGTTAAGAACAGTCTGAAATACGCGGTTTGAAATACTTTCTATTCAATTAGCGTTGGATTATTGGCGTTAAAAGTAACAATATCTAGTCAGCTAGACCTAGCACCATCTTTTGTATATAGCATTAAGATTGAGATAAAATTTATAAAATATATGTGCTTCACAAGAAATAATTATCAGATTGTTGAGCAGTATGTACTCTATAACAACCTACACGTTATCATCATACTATATTTGATCATATTATGGTTGAAAGCAGTAAAATTCTTTTATTTCAGTTCTTGCCAACTCAAGAAAATAAAAGTATACATTTTTCAATAAACTTTTAGCTGACGATATTCACTTAATTACTTGTTAACATATGCCATCTAATCGTTTTATATGTCAAACCAAAGTTAAGTATTAGCTAGCTTTATAACTTTTCCTGTTACAATTAAATAAACTTGTTAAAAATGTATGGACAGCTGATTATCAAAAATTCACAATTTAGTGTACTGTACGCTCTGAGTTTTAAATTCCCAAAACTTATTGTCGTGAAAAAACTCAAGAGAAATTTCAAAAATGAGAGTTAAAACAATCATTAAAACTGTTCTGCAACCTAAATTCCACATTTGCATAACAATAAATATCATCGATAAAAGTGGAAGAAATTTGAAGTTCTAAACGGGACGTTTTGCTGCTTGGTTTATATCATTACCTTTTAGAGAAGTGGATTAGTGGAACTGCTAGTATCAAAAATCAGATGAAAAAGCACCTGACATGAAATGAACAATTCTTATTTTGAGATCCGTTGATACATGCAAGGTAATCAAAAAGCAAATAGTGAGCAGGTGTAGCAAAAGATCAGTTAAGATGATGGGATAACTACCAATCTTCAAGCTTGAAAAATCCAGACCCACATAAGGTTCTATTTCTACATCAGTAAAATTGATTTTGCCAACAATGCAAGAATCTGCTGTTGTTGGATATCCAAGAACCACCCCAATGGTCCTCAAAAGCTGTATTACTGAGACTTTATTTTGATGCTAATAAAAAGTTACACATGGTCAGAAATATTATATTTTTCAATCGGTGTTATCAAATATTATTTTATTGAAGTGCGCCAAGCCTGAGACAAATGACAGATCCTAAAGCTTGCGTAGCTTAGTCTTGAAAAAGTGGTTTGAAAACGATACTTAATGTATTGAATGAAGGAAAACTATGACAATCACCAAATGATAGTTTTATAGATAGTATATCGTATTCATGATTAATTTTTATTCTAAGTTACTGTGAATCCGCTTAAAAAACAGGTTAAGCTACGTAATACTTTTTCTGGCCACTAGAATGAAAGTAGAACTAGAATAGGTTTTTGGAGTTTCAGAATTTAAGGGTCTTTTTAAAAATTTTCATGGACTATGAATCAGACTTACTATTTTTGCCTCAATTTTCTAAAGCGAAGATAAATGAATCCACTATTTTTACATTAGTACTTTTCAATCAAATTAAAACATGTTCATTTTTTTGTTGATAGACTCAATATTAACTCTACTCTTCATCGAGTGGTAAAATATTGGCAAAATTACCAAGAGACTGGAAAAGAAGTCACAAAGTCACTAAAATAAAATACTAAAGAATGCTTTACAGAACTTAGCTTTAATTTTGAAGAGCCTTATTTATTCATATTTTTGTTTCACTTTACAAACTAACGTGCGATTAAGAAACCTTTTTTTTAAAGAGGTTGTTATTAATTGAAAGCTGTAATAGCAACTTTTGAGAATGTTGTGCTTCATCTTATAAATAAGCGTTTTATTGAATATATTGGATCATAAAATTTGGTCACTTTTAAATTTTAAATTTCAAGCTTAATAGGACGATTTTTAATTTTTTTTTTCTTTTGTGTAACCTCAACAATAAGCAGCTATTTTACTTGTAGAGTAGATGTATGTACATTATCATTTACAATTTAGAAGAGCAAGAGGCCTGTAACATACAATTTTATGATTGATTTTGATTTCAAGTCAAATAAAAAAAGATTCAAAGTAATGTCACTGAGACAGAAAACTAATCTGTTTTACACAAACAGAAGAAATATATACACAAAATTATCTCCAATGTAATAATAAAAAACCATGTTTCATGTATGAAACTGTGTAGCACCATTTGATATTTAATTACTATGTAAGACAAATACTGAGCTTATGGTTCAGAAGGAAAAGTGTGTATATAAGAGGTTTAAAAACGAAAAGAAATAAAATTTATAGTAGAGATATATTCAATAAATGGTCAGCTGCACAAACTAATCTAAGTAAAGCTTTAAAAAGATTTTTTTTGATAGAATTAATAAAAGATTATGTGCGGTTTGAAGTTTTATAAAAAAATTGTAATCATTGAGAAAAGTTATCAAAGAGAGCAAAGTATTACCCGGGGATTATGAACTTGATGGTAAAGCTTTTAGAAACATTGAAAATTGTGATGATACTAATCAATCTGCTAAATTTAATTTTATGATTACAGTAAATTCCTCGATTTACTAAAATCGTGCTTTTTTAAAATGCCATGATATGCTCTGAATATTCTTTTGTATTTATCCCTAATTGTCATAGGGCTCTTAAGAAGGAAGTTAATATTGGATCTGTGATTGAAGAATAGTATTACTATGAGTGTTCCAACCCAGGAGCTATTGAAACTATAAAAACATTAGAAATTAGTTATTGATACCAAAAAAAGTTTGGGTGTTAAACTGATAGAACGAACTTTTTCTAAATTTAATATTTATTACGACACGCCTTCCCGACAGGTCATGAACCGTGTTATCTTCATAATATTATGGAAGTCTTATCTCAACGTTCTGACTTCCTTTCACAAACAGCACACACAACTACTGGATCATGATGCTGGAAGTTGTAATTAGAAGTCATTTTTTGGCACATGAAGCTAACTTCACCGGTGTGCCGACTCACCTAGAATGGTGATAATGTGTGTTATGTCACAAGCATTAAGTAATGATAAAGATCTCTAAAAATGTGGTAGCAATGCAGAGAAAACTAGCTGAGAAAACTGAGGCAGAGAATGTTAGAAACTTCTGCCTTTATTATGAAATGAGGGTTTCTGATGGAGAAACATGAAACTTCTAGAATCCTCTTAAAAGCAAAGAAAGGCAAAGAATAAGAAAAGAACGAGGGTCATCTCTTACATTAACCGATTCATCTATTGAAAAATTATTTTCAATCGTTTTGAGTTATACTATTGGATCATCACAAACGACTGCACACACACTCTCCTTCTCGTGTAGGTTGAAGATCCTGAAACCGACTTTAAGTCCAGACAACCTAACCCACCAAAGGCTCATTTTCAACTCCCTCATACTCACTCTTCGTCTACTCGTCTTAGGTTAAACTAATAAATCACACTCAACACCTATATTCTTTTTCTTTTCTGTCAATTGTGATTTCTGAAATCAACTTAAAACACAACTAGACTAACACGTTGATACAAGTAAAATAGACCTAGATTTCTAGTAACTTGCATCTGTATCTAGACCTAAGCCTAATAATCACGGATCTGCCATCCGGTTTCTGATAATATCCTGCACTTATTCAGACAGTCTTATTTTTAGTAACAATGATTTGATTCTCTATGGTTTGTTAAATCTTTTATGTAAAAGAATCTTCAAAATTGCCCCTTCATTTAGATATATATATATATATATATATATATATATATATAATTCTTAGCTATAACAAGTTGATATATTAATGGCGGAATGAAAGCCATTGAATTTTGAAGTTTTTGTAGTGTCGATTAGTGAAACTATAGTTTAACTTGATTGATATATAAATGTGTCTTTATGTATATAGGAACCATGGTTTATTAGACATGTAGTCCTGGACGTTGCGAATTGGAATCCCATATTAATTGACTCTATTACCCACGTGAAGGTTTTGTAAATGAGGGTAGAAGCTATCACAATCAAATAAAGTGTAGTATATACCGAATCCAAAGGTTTCTCCATTTGTTACAATATTTACCACATGCAATTATGCTCTTGATTAGCATCGTTTATTCCCTAAGGTTATTCTCATTTCACTGTCTAGATTTTTCAATCATTAAATAATCGACACACCCTTCAACCTCAATATTCATTCCTACCTGATAATTGATAGACTCTATGAAGCTTTCAATTTAGATAGGCAAGTATGCTAAAAATTGAAAAAAAAAAGAACATTTAATTAACAGATTTTATTTATTTTATTTGTGGTAGTATAAACATAAACAGCAAATCATGACTTTAACTTTCAGCCCAAATATGGAAAATACAAAACGAAAGTTGTTGTTATCAGTGTACACACAACAGATAACTACCCGTGCCCGCAGATAAGCTCATTACGAACAAAACCTATGTTATTCGTATTGTGAAAAAATTTTTTTTTTACAAGACGAAACAATTAAATGTTTGAACCAAATTGCCTACAGGATTGTAAAAAAAAGTTAACTCGTTTCTTGGAGTTTATTTTTTCAAGTATCCTTATGACAAAGTTCTGTGCATTAGATCAGGTACGTATTTTCACGCCATGAGAGCCACAAAATATGTGGATTCGAGGAGAGTTAATTTCTAGACTTTTTTTTTTTTAAAAAAAATTGTACTTTTTATGCAGATCTAGCCGATCAACTCAAACCCTGACTATTTTTTCTCATGAAGCTAGGAATTGATTTGTTGTTTCAGTAAAACATGATGATATGAGTCGTTACAGTTTTTTTGATTTCAAATATTAGTTTTATTTTTATTTTTATCTTATCAACAATAACTTAAGTAAACAATGAGGCAACGGGTAGCACAATAGATCATATAGACACAATATTCAGATAAAGAAAACAAAAAGGGATTGTTTTCAAAAGGATGTTAGATCGAATTAACAGATTTACTCGGCGTCGGACTTGGGGGTCTCCTCGGCCTTTTCAGCAGCAGCCTCAGCCTCAGCCTCAGCCTCGAGCTTAGCAATCTCGGCCTTGGCCTTCTCGATGCGCTCCTTGGTAACACGCTCTTCGTTGGCAACGTAGTAGTCAATCTTCTTCTTGAGGTCCTCAATAGTCTTGGGAACGTCAGCGTTAGAAGTAGGGACAGCAATGTTCAAGTTGGTCAAGTCTTCAACAACCTGGAAGTTGACAGTCAACTTGTCGTCCTTCTTGGCAGGTTCCTGATGGGAAGCCTTCTTCTTGTTCTTCTTACCACCGGTACCAGCGAAAAAGACCTCAGTCTCCTTCTTCAAAACCTTGAACTGAGCAGGAGCCTCGACAACACGAGTACTAGTCTTGTTAAGCTCATCGAAAGAAGTAGAAGCGGAACCAGAAGCAGCGGTGTAAGTAGGGTCGAAGTAAGCAAGAAGGTTCTTAGCAGTAGCAATCTGAGAGGCAAATGCAGGCTCACTAGCAATCTCAAGCTTCTCCTCAGCAACCTCACGGCGTCTCTCCTTCTCAGCCTCCTCGCGCTCAACACGTTCACGCTCCTTACGAGCAGCAATCTCAGCAGCATTCTGCTCTCTGTATGCTCTGATCTGGCCGTAGTATTCATCCTTAAGACCCTTGAGCTTCTTCAAAGTAGCATCGACATCCTTCTGAGCCTGGTTGCGGCGGTTGTACAAAGCATCTCGGCTCTTTCTAATGTCCTGGGACTTGTCGTTGATAGCATTAAGCTCACTCTGAGCCTTCTCGTACTGAGCACTGATGGCAGAGGAGTCAAAAGCACGGATCTGGGCCTTAAGCTCAGAGATCTTCTGCTTGTCGGCATCAATTTGAGACTTGAGCTCTTCAATGCCACCAAAGTTCTTTCTGAGCTTCTTGAGGTTGGAAATTTCGTTCAAGGCTTTTCTCTCCTCAGCGATGCGGAAAGTACCGGCATCAACCTTCTTCTCAAGGTCCTTGACGTGGTTATCAAGCTCTTCGACAGATCTGAAGTTCACCTTGGACTTGGCAGCCTGGAACTCCTTATTTCTGCGCTGTATCCTCTCATCGACCTGGCTGATCTCATTGTTGATTTTGGCCTTTTGGCTCTTGATGTCAGCCTGCTTCTGTCTAAGCTGAGAGAGAGTAGCCTTGATCTCATCACGCTTCTGGTTGTCGACACCAGAGGCGGAAAAGTTCTTGATAGCCTCCTGGGCCTGCTTGGAAATGGCGATTTTAGCCTGGAGATCAGCCTCGAGCTTCTTCAACTCAGCTTCGAAGGTGGCCTTGTCAGGTCTCTGGATCTTCTTGTTGATCTTTTTGACAGGAGCGGCGGCAGGGGCGGGAGCAGATTCAGTAGTCATGATGAAAAATGGCTTAATACAATGACGTGTTAGTAAAAATGAAGGGGGAAAAAGGAAAAAAGGGAGAGTGAAGAGTATTGAAGAAGAAAGAAAACAAAAAAGAGGGTCTAAAGTGAAAAATTATGAAGGGACATCCATAAATGGTGCTATTGTCAACAAATAGTTTAATACGTGTCCCAAATCAAGTAATACATAAAAGTTGATTTGAAAAATGCATCTGCTTGCAATGAAGAAATTGGGTAACGACAATGAAGACTTACATTAAAAATGCGATTCCTTGAAATTTAGAAAAATATGAATGGATTTTTGTTCTTCAAACACAAGGATAAGGTAATAAAGGAGGAACCAAACTAAGAGAAAGAAGGAAAAGAGAGGGAAAAAAAAAGGGTGGAACAAGAAGGAATCGAAAAGAATTTGGTGGTAAATGAGCATGCTAGCTGGATATCGTATCGCTTGCTAACATAATAAAAAGTGAAAAATTACATAACACAGAAGAGTTTCAAGATTAACCAAAATTGGAGATTGCGGAAAATAAAAGAGAATTAACGGATCAAAGTCGAAAACGACAAAACCCCATTCAATCCGTTTCAATAAACGGCTTTTTCGAGACTAAAACAAACTCGTCGGATGTTAAACCTGTCCAAGTCTTATCTTGAACTCAACATATGCGATAATATAGTATATCCACTGTCTCGAAAGAGATAAAAAAAAAAAAGAATTACATGGACGACATAATATCTAAATATTAGGGCAATAAATACTTTACCTATCTTTATTGGGAATCCTTTATAGGATGTTTGAAAGCACACAGGGTCCATATTGGTGACTTCATGGGCGAACAAGCACTCGACTACTCCAAAATCATTACAAGTCAACTATGAACAAACAGCCAATGCTTAGGTAGTTTATAATAATCTTACCCTGGTTGGTTACATGCTAATGTTTTGGTAAGCCAGTTTTGCTTGGTAAATCAGAGCCCCAATGCTCTATTTATATATGACTAGCGTCCAGTAGTCCAAAAAGCGTAGCTAACACTAATATTTAAGTGTTATCCAACAAATATTTCTGAGATGATAGTTGGATATCTACAAATCAGCATTTATCTCGCATGTTTAGTCGCAGGGTTTGTACCCCGAGACTGACATTGAATTGTTCTGATGTTTAAGTAAAGTGTTCCTGCATTTTATATCTATTGTTCTAACTTGATTTCACCACAATTTCATTGGTCCGATTTTGAATTTTTGTTTTTGAACTTTTGTTGTGGACCAAATAAAATACAATCAAAGATAATGGGGGTTCAATAGCAGGATCTGTTCAGATGTTTTTTTTTGTTCTTTTCTGACCCCTTTTTGAGGAAACCGAAAAATACAAAAGGGAAATAAAAAATTCTCAGTTCTTTCCTTTTCTATTTTTTTTTTCCCTCCCGACCATCCATAAATCTTAGTCCATTAATACCAGATACCACCATCATGACTGCTCCCGATCCCGCCATCAGAATTGAACAAATCAACAACATCCTCAGTGTTGTCCCGGACGTTAACCCTATTCATGAGTCTGCTTCGAGACCTTCGACTGGTTCTTCAACGGAAGACGACTCAAAGCTTTTCGAGGGCCACAACGAGGAGCAAATCAAGCTCATGGAGGAAGTCTGCATTGTCCTCAACTACGACGATAAGCCTATTGGCTCTGCCAGCAAAAAGACATGCCACGTTCTTCCGAATATTGCGGCTGGTCTGTTACACAGAGCCTTTTCTGTTTTCTTATTTAACGACAAGAACGAGCTTTTGCTGCAACAGCGTGCCGATGAAAAGATCACCTTCGCCAACATGTGGACCAACACTTGCTGCTCACATCCTCTTGCTATCCCCACCGAGATTGGTTTTGATTTGGAATCTTCTATTGTCGGTGTCAAGAATGCTGCTCAGAGAAAGCTCTTACAAGAGCTCGGTATTCGTTCGGAGGAGGTAAGTTGATTCAGTTCCCATTGATATTTTTTTTTGATACTAATGTTACTTTTTACTTGCAGGTTCCCGTTGACAAGTTCCAGTTTCTGACCAGAATCCACTACGAGGCCCCAAGTGACGGTGTCTGGGGAGAGCACGAGATGGATTATATTCTTATCATCAAGGCGAACGTAAACCTTGACGTCAACCCCAACGAGTGCAGAGACGTTAAGTACGTTTCGGCTACTGCCCTTAAAGAAATGTTTAAAGATGAGTGTAAGTGTTTTTTTCGATTCTTTTTTTCTTTTCCAACTGTAACATTTCTAACAAACTCATTTAGCCATCACATTTACCCCTTGGTTCAAATTAATCTGTGACTCTTACCTTTTCAAGTGGTGGGATAACCTTGATGACATTTCCAAGTTCCGCTCTGATGAGATCGACCGTATGATCTAAAAGGTTGACCTATCTTTTACATCTACAAGTACACTCAAGTTTGGCTACCCCTCATTCTCTAGGCTCTCACTGAAAGGCCAATGAATATTACATATGGAACAAGGCTTAACTACTCACAAGAGAAACTAATTCACAATATAAACAGAAACTAATCGTAATGAAAGCTAATAATCTTAATATATTCTCTAATCATTTAGAGTTCTCTTAACGTTTGTTTGATACACGTCGGGACCCGGTTTTTGTCTCTTTCGTTACATGGGATCCTAAAGGCTTAGCTTTTTATTATTTAATGGGTTTGCTCCGAATCTTTCTATTGGCGCGGCTATGACCGGTTTAGGGTTATAATAAAACTAAGTACTAAATCCTAAGCTACAAAAATATTTTATAACTCCCAACTCAAGATAATATGTTAAATACTATTCAAGTCAAGTTTCAAAATAATTTCCTTTAAAAAATTTTTTTGTGTCCCATAACGACTTTTCATCAACTTTTAACACGATCCAACAATAAAACATGAGTAATAAGAGCGCGACTAGTTCAATTGCCAAGAAGGCCAGTATCAAGAAGGCGGGTCCTAAGGTGACTGCCAAGGAAAAGGAACAGAAAACAAAAAAGATTATTGAAGCCGTTACTGCTTCGCACAAGAAACGCACTAAGGAAGAGAAGCAGGATGAATCAGACGTTGAATCCGACGAAAACAAAGAGGAAGCTGCTGAGGTTAAGGAAGAAGAGAACGCTGCTAAGGAATCTGCTTCTGAAGCTGAGAAGGAATTTGAATCTTTCCTTGAGCTTGGTGTTTCTCAGACAATCCAGGATGCCTGTGACGCCATGAACTTCCGCAAACCCACTCCGATCCAGGCCCAATCGATTCCATATGCGTTAGAGGGCCGTGATATCATCGGTCTTGCGCAAACCGGTTCCGGTAAGACTGCAGCATTTGCCATCCCCATTTTGCAAGCGCTATGGGACAAGCCCTCTACTCTTTTTGCTTGTGTGTTGGCACCAACCCGTGAGCTGGCATATCAGATCTCGCAACAGTTTGAAGCACTAGGATCCGGTATGGGTCTGAGATGTGCGGTTATTGTTGGTGGTATGGACATGATGGATCAGGCGCTGGCGCTTACCCGAAAGCCTCATATTGTGGTGGCTACTCCTGGTCGTCTTATGGATCATCTGGAGCATACCAAGGGTTTCTCTTTAAGAACCCTCAAATACCTTGTGCTGGATGAAGCTGATAGACTGCTGGATATGGATTTCGAGGTGGCAATTAACAAGATTTTGACGGTTATCCCCAAGGAGAGAAACACTTATCTGTTTTCCGCTACCATGACTTCAAAGGTTGACAAGCTCCAGCGTGCCTCCCTCAGTAACCCTGTTCGTGTTGCCGTTTCCAGCAAGTATGACACTGTCGATACTCTGCTGCAATACTACATGTTCATTCCCTTCAAGCACAAAGACACCTACCTTGTCTACCTTATTAACGAGATGGTTGGTAACTCTATCATTATCTTTGTCCGCACACGTCAGGATACTGAGAGAACCGCACTGATTCTGCGTGCACTCGGCTTTTCTGCTGTTCCGCTCCACGGTCAGATTTCCCAGACTGCTCGTTTAGGTTCGCTCAATAAGTTTAAATCTGGTTCTAGAAATATTCTCGTTGCTACCGATGTTGTTGCTCGTGGTCTTGATATCCCCTCGGTCGATGTTGTCATCAACTATGATATTCCCACTGACTCTAAGGCTTACATTCACAGAGTCGGCCGTACTGCGCGTGCTGGTCGTTCTGGTAAGTCTATCTCTCTGGTGACACAGTATGATATTGACCTTTACCAAAGAATTGAAGCTGTGCTGCAGCGCAAGCTTGACGAATATAAAGTCGATAAAGAGGCTGTCATGCTTTTATCTGAGCGTGTCAATGAGGCGCAAAGAGAGGCTATTTTGACCCTCAAGGCCAACCAGGAAAAGAAGAAGACTGGTCGTGATAGAGGTGGCCGCCGCGGTAGACATAATGATGACAAGGATCTAGGTGAAGAGTAAAAAGACAAGGTGACTTGTAGAGACAATCAAAGAAAATAACACTACTACTAATAATAAGAATACTAAAAAAAAGTTACAATGCATTTCATTTAAGTAATTGATATCGTTTCTAATAAATATATTTTTTCAAAAAAAAAGCGTTGATTTTCATTCATGACTGTAGCCAGACACCATTTATGACGGTTTCCAAGCAAAGACCCACACAGTCGAAATTAGGAGACCAGACAAAAAGATAGAAATGCCAGTGGTAAGAAAAGTCAGTTCATAGCAAATTTTACCAGTACAAGTGCGGGCAACAACCTCTGAAACAGACCCATTGTCAACAAGACCCGAGATAGATTTACTGGCAGCATCATAGACCTTTGCAAATAACACGCCAAAGCCTGAGGTACCAATTGCCGGCCCAATAATGAAAAGACCCCAATGGGTTCCAAGATTTTCAATACCCCAAGTGCACGCAATAATAGTTGGGATCAATGTGTACACAGCGCCATATGAAAACCCATTGGCGGAAGAGGGAATGAAAAAGTAATGACCATTGTCCACTTCTGTGAACAAACCAGCGGCGAGAATGAAATGAATGATTGCAGTTAGAAACAAAACAATCGATAGTATCATAGGACGAGATACCTTGTTCTTGACAAAATCAGAAACCACACCAACTCCCAAACGAGCAACAGTCGAGAAGGCGCTGAAGAGAGAAACATGAGTCGAAACCGGAGGCCCATGGGGGATTGTGTCAATTATAATGCCCATATTGTTTAAAAACATTTCCAAAGGACCTGAGGACAATACGAAGGCCATGAAAAGCATCCAAGCTGTATGATCACACAGAAACTGGCCTACAGTCTCGTGGCGCTTGTAGATCATATCGTCAACAGACTCAGCGATAGTTCCAAGCTCGACTTCTTCACCCACATCTTCCTCCTCATAATTTTCATTATCAGGGTCGCCGGACCGGGCTTTCCGCTTGACCTCCTGGATCTTGACACTTCCAATGACACCACCCACACGAGTGCTAGCAAAACTAAGCAGCCCTGCCAAAATATAAAGAACTGCAAAAAAATAAAAACTTTTGCTTAAAATAAGATCACCCTTGTCATCTATAAAGAGCCACTGCAGTAGCTGAGATTGCCACAATGAGGATAGACCGTAAAAAGCAACTGGTGCCGAAATAGAAAGACCCGGGGATTTGGAATATACACGCGCACAGGTGATCACGCAGCTAAAGTAAAGGGCCGAGGTTGCCGTACCAATAAACACAAACGCCGTCATGAGAAGGCTGTAATTCAACATAGCAGTCTCCGTTGATTCCGTCGACGCTATGACACCCGCAATATAGTATGCTGGTGCAAACATGAAAATTGAAAGAATTGCTAGAATCCCTGGTCCCTGTCGATCTGCAATGTAACCCAGAATCGGCACCGGTAGATACATACCCAGGGACACCGCAATGCTAATATTATTAATCTCCAATAATGAGTAGCCTAGCTTATGCTTGAATCCAGGCGCAAACATCGAGAATAATGAAATGGAATTTGCACATCCACAACAGACCAGTGACATACAGAAGGCTGCTGCGGATCGCGCAGCACTCACGGTCTGAGAGCCGTTGTTGTCGATACCTTCGTCACGCCGCAGAAGAGGACTGTCCTCTGTGAGCAAAGTAGGTTCTGGTTCAGTGCCACTCCCCGCCATTCTAAAAAGATCTTATGAGGTTGGACTGTAAAGAGATTTTATTAAAAAAGAAAAAAAGAGAACTCACTGAAATGTCAGTCAAGAGTTAAGTCAGTTCTAGTCAAAAAAAGAGATATAGAAGTACTGGTTTTTATAGGCTGGGGTTAAAACTTGAATGATAAAAAAGCCAATTTAAGGTCTCTTTTTTATTTTCATGCAAACTCGAAAAGCATAGTGCTAGTAAAATTTTAGAACATGAAAAATGATGCATATTATATATTAAGTATTATGTCATAACTAATATCTAAAGGTTATGTAAGAGCGTGATCTACCGGGGTCTTTGCAGTAGTAGTCTTCAGTACTTCAGAGTCTTTTAGAGTATCGCTAGCAATTTGATCAGGACTCGAGGCCGGTTGAATCTTCTCCTTGTTATCAATAGGCGTTTCCGTATTCTTGCCTGGCTTGTTTTCTCTCTTAAGCTTTTCTATCTGATCCGCCAATTTTTCAACCCGAATCTTCATGTTGTTAGCATGAATAATTTCTTTGAGTCCAGTTTTAAAGTGTAGTTGTGCTGTTTTCACAGACATGGGAGCGTTGAGACCGAGGGCAAGCTGTTTGCTGGAGGCGCCCTTGCTGTCCTCATGAATTTCCAACGTTTCCTCTTCGTCATTACTGGCATTATTGATCCTAGGAAAACTTGTTAGTCGTCTTTTATTCACTAGTAGTTGATGGCTGTACGTACTTGATCGTTAATGGCGTGCTCTCGGTTACTCGCTCATCATAAAATGACTTGCCCAAGGGTCTAATCATAGCCGAGGTATTGGCTTTTGCTAGATCCAGGTATCCCTAAAGCCAAGCAAATGTTAGTTTAAATGCAACATTGTAGCTGTTGTGTTTTCTATCCTCTAAATACCTTCGAAAATTCATCGCCAGCTGCCTTCTGAGTAATTGAATACCTATCAAGCTCTATTAGATATTCCTCAATTAGATCGTCTAGTGACTTTTTATTATTTTGTGATTGCTTCTTTTCGATTTCTTTCTCAGGTTCCGTTTTTGAAGTCAGATCAAGAGTTGTCAACTTTTCTTCAATTTCTTCGCTCATATTGTTGTTTCAGAAAAAATAAAATAAAGCACGTGGTGGCCGTTGTCCTAATTGCGGATATAAGTATGCAACCCCCAATTCCAATATTTGGCGAGATAAAAAGAGAATATGTTGATGAAAGTGTGGTGGTTTGGCTGTTGCCTCCAAAACTGTTGTTTCCAGGAATTAAAGATACCGAGCAGCAGTGCCAGAAAAAACGAAAACGTTCAAATCCTGTCACAGGTAAAACGCCTACAAAAAAGGGATTACTGGAAATCAAACGAAAAGCCACAACTTCAATTGAAATAAAGCAAGAAGAATCGGTCACTCAAGACGAATTTTTACTGATATAGATATAAGTCATATACAAGCAAATGAATTTATGAGGATATGTAATTAATAAGAATAAAATAAAAAATAAATAGTTGCAGTAATAAAAATATTGTGTTAAATAAAGCTTAGGCCTTAGGCAAATTTGTCAGCAATCTCTTGGCCATCCTTATTGTAAAACTTTCCATCCTGCTCAAATCTTTGTTCAAGTTTAATATCACCAGAAGCAATAAGCTCCTTTACTACCTCGGGGTCAATAACGTTTCCATCAGCATCTTGGTACACTACTTCTTCGTTATCTTTGATGACAATAGGCTCATTTTGAGCTCCAGAAGCACTGGATGCATCAGCGCCCACAACTTCAGACTTGGCAGCCGTAGAAGCGTGGCTTGCGTAGGACTCATAATCACTGTAGTTACCAAAATAAGTGTTACAGTTAAAGTCAAGATCAAAAAATTTGGACTTCTCACATAAACTTCTGGTCCAAGGGCTGGCGTAAATCAAAGGGGAGTACCAGGCAAAAAAGGCACTAGCCAGGGCAAAGTACAAGCCAAGCAACGTGTATCTGATAATTTTGTTGTTGATAAGTCTGAAAGATAAGAAATCCCAGAATTGAGACAAAGCAAGAATACCAAAGTACACAGAACCGAGATAGTGGTGTAAAAACAATTGACGACCCATCAAAAAAGATGGCAGGTAGTGGAAAGCCCAACCAAGCAGGAAGGTCGCAACACCCTTGTCATAAACCTCATAAGCCTTACTGGTAAACTTGGGGTAGCCACGCTGCCATCTAAGAAGAGCAAAAGCCTTGAAGGCAGCGTAACCAACAGCGAGAGCAGCAAACGAAAACCAGAGAACAGCATTGCCAATGAGATAGACTTGGCGATGTTCATGAGTCCAGAAGTTAATACCACGGAGCATAAGAGGCCATGCCTGAGGACGAGACTGAAAAGGGTGTGTTCCAGTCAGCCCATTGTTAACGCGCCACATAACCTTATTAAGTTCAATGAACTTTTCAAGGAAAGATGGAGTTCTATATGAAACGAGCTCAACATCATCACCAGTCATAAGTGGGTGAGTGTTTTGTTCAATTTGCCAAACACTGTTGGCAAGAGAAGCACCTTTAACACAGGTGACCTCCTGTTGTTCAAAACCCCACTTGGGCAACTTAACACTGTGAGAGAAAAGAGCACAACCAGTCATGGTGTGAATCAATCTAAACTTGGTTTCCATAGCCCTGAGATGAGTTTGGGCCTTGCCTTTGGAACTCCAGTCCTTAAGAATCTCAACTCTAAAATTGTCGTTTGCATCGCCAGGAAATCCCTCATGTCCATAACCAGAAACTTCATTCTGATAGTCTTGCTCGGTGACAGGAGGTCTAACATCATGAGAGTGAAGTCTGTGAAAAGTAAGAGCATGATTCAAACGAATTACAGTACCGTCTTCAATACTAACAGGCTTCTTGTGCTCATAGATAGTAGTGTTATCAGGCTGAGTAATGTTCTCTACAACCCAGTTGTTGTTGTTATCCTTATGAGGGTACAAGGTGATTTGCTGCTGCTTTGATCCGCCTTCATAGTTGTGAGGATGAGAATGCAGATAACCACCTTGTGTGTTAACATGTCTGATAGTGATGGTGCTGCCAAAAGCAACATCGGCTGGAAACTTGCTGTTAAGAGGAGAATTTTTCAAAGTAGCTTGAAACTCAGGCGAAAAGAAAGAAGCACCATCACCATTATTTGGCAAAGCTAAGAAATGAATATAAAACATAACCATGTAAAAGGCAACAGGAATAGCAATCAGGAAAACGGCACGAGAAGCAAACTGTTTAACATAGTTACAAGGTGTAATAGTCAGATCACCAAGAATCCACCACAATTGCCAGACTGTGAGGGCTCCAACCCACCCAATAGTAAATACGCCAACCCATTTAGAAGAAACGGTAGCACCTAACCCAATTCCTGTAAGAAACAGGTATCTAAACCAGTTCTTTTGGAATGGAACTTCATTCTGGAATTTGACAAATGCATAAGCAGTCAATGCAATAAAAAAGATCAAGGGAGAATCGAGCAGAATGTAACGAGATTGAGTGGTCAAAGCATTGTCGAGAGTCATAAGACCAGCGCCAAACAATGAAATAATGGGTTTGCAACCAGAGGCACGAAGTGTTCCATAACTAAGCAAAACAGTAAGAACACCAAGAACAGCTGGGAAAAGACGCATTGAAACATATGGAACATTGTTGGAAATGTAGTCAAGGCCAATTGTCTTGAACTCAAACACACCATCATAGCCGGCAAGGTATCCTACAACGCCAAAAAGCATTTTGGCCAGAGGAGGGTGGACATCCATGAAATATTCTCCAAGGATGTATTTTCTGGCGAAACCGCCAAAGTGTACCTCGTCAAAGACAACTGAGGAAGGGTGTGAGAGTTTGTGCAGTCGGATAGCCGAGGAAAACAGAGTTAGACCGGCTAGGAATCTATAATCAAGAGTTGACAGCGACCTGTCGGTAGCCTGAGATTTGGGTGGGGTGGATAAAAAGGGCTGGTTGGACTTTTCATTCTGAACCCCGGACTTGATTGAATCACCGTCCTTAGGTACTGATGATTTAACTTTCGGCATTGTAATTTTTTTTTCAATTGGAATTGAGGTTTATAAAGACTCGAGATGACTAGTATTCTTGGAATTAAACACCAATCAGACACCTGCAGACTTTGATATCACCACAGAATTGAGGAAGAGCGTTACGATTGAAATATATATATGTTATCAAAACACAGAGAAAAAGAAGGAAAAGAAAGGGAACAGACAGAAAAAAACACAAATTTAGACCTTTTTTCATTCGAAAAATTGGGTACACGAGGCTGGATAAAGTTCAATTCGGATCTGCCTACGTGGACTTTCCTTTCATGTTGGAAGCGCTAGAAACTATAAATAACATCATGTGACCTACTCGACAATAAATCCCGACCATTTGATATTCAATTGAGTCGACTGATATGCGGGTAATTTTGATATCATTGCAATTGAAGGAATTTCTTTTATTCGTCTCTAAAAAAAAGAAGAAAAATAAGCTGCTTGGTTTTTAGCAGAAAAAAATACGTTTAAAAGCAGAGACGCGGTGATGGAAACTCAATATGCAGAATTTCAATGCGTTCTGTTTCTATAAATTGTATTTTTTATACAATCATCTTTTACATGCAGAGCAGTGTCTCAGTTTTAAATTGAAAAACATTTGTTGTTATTAACTCCCGGGATTAATAGGAATGGGTCGCAAATGTGCGTTACTGTAAGATTTTTATACTCTCGTTTGGAGGCCATTCTGCTAATAAACTGAATGTCCAAAAAATAGAAGCTTCTACAATAGACAATAACAAGACCGTTGGGTCCATATGAGAAATACCCAGGGTTAGAGTCAAAGATCTATAGACCATCCTAAGTAGCTAGGTTTAAGTTCTGGACTGAAAACACCTCAGGATATGATGAATCATGCATCCAGATCAATATCAAAGTCACTTTCAATAATATCACTACAACCCATATCCCTCAAGCATGTACAGGTAATAATAAAAAATAAGAAAAATAAAAAAAATAAAATCGAGATAATCAATAATTCGTATTATCAGATAGAGATATAAACATAATTTCATAAAGTAACATTAAAACCACAATTCTCAACATTCGAAAACATCTGGCAACCGAGAATTTAACATCCTATCATGGCGATTTGTTTATTTACTAGAAATATAATGTTAGTAAATGGAGAACCCTAGATAAACATTGGTCTCAATCAGCAAAAACTTACGATCTGGCTCTCGTCAACCGTCTCTTTCTCTTCAATCTTCTAACTCTCTTCTTTCTCCACTTAGCTCTCATTTCTAAATATCATTTGTTAGAATAAAGAAAACAAAAATTAAAATCATAAAATATAATAGTTGCACATACTGAAATTGGGATTATAGTCAAGCGGTCTGTGGAGAGAAAAAAAAGGAAAAGAAAAAAGAGAGAAAAAAGAAGAAAGAGAAAACGGGTTCTATAAAAGTGAATTTTTCTGAATTGCTGGCTACCCTATCCCACGCTGGCTTTCTGATCAGCAGGTGTAGTAGGGTTTAGCGAAAACTACTAAAACTTTCTAGGTAGGGTAACTGTTTTGACCAAATTGCGGGTGGAGCAAACCGTAACTCCCAAAGCAGCGTGACTGCTTTTTTGGGACAAAAAGGAAACTTTGAACTCTGCTTTGCTCACTTCTTCGTAAACTCAAACAAATTTACATGTAAAATAGTATAAAGTCTAAGTCTTAAATTTGGCATTCAGTATGAAGTTGATACAAATTCAAACCCTTCTCCAGGGAAGCTCAAACCCCTTTAACGGGTAGTAGACACCACCAACACCTAAGATTGTGCTCCATTGATCAAGAAAACTAACCATTGAGGTCATTAGTGCACAACTTGTAGAAATTTTTTTAGTATCAATGGTGATTTGATAGCCTTTGTTGTCCGATGCAGTTTTTACAATTGCTAGTCGTTCGCGGATCTCGCTATTTTTCTGTCCCAAGTTGTATACCTTTTCTAGAAATTTACCTCTACTCGACCATTGATATACATCATCATTGGAAAGCTCAAATAATCTGTAGCTATCGATTGCGTCGGACTGGTGTTTGATATGGATGTCTCCCACGGCGAATTGAGTTAGCTCGTCCATATCTTGAGCTTTAGTGGGTGAGAGAATTTGAACTCTACTCCATATACCAGCGGAGACAGCTCCTATGATTTGGTGATCGCCATTTTCCTCAATTTCGAAAAAAGTGAATATGCTCTTTGATGATTTGGACCCCTGAAAAATATAACGGACATGATTTGAATTATCAATTACCTTGAATAGAGGGAACTGTCTTTTTTCGGCAATGACTCTGTAGGTGGTAGTGCTCTCTTCGTCTAGTGAGACAATATTGGGAATGTACCAGGATGTTTGGCGGTGGAAATGGCAGAGGGCAGCGTAGCCAACCGCAACAGGAATCATGAATGGAGCAACCGCAAGTTCCATGTTAAACATATTAAATATACAGACAAGTATCAGGGATATTGCAAAAGATCCAAAAAAGTATGGAGTTCTGTTAATTCCAATTTCATATTATAATTCAGGGTTTGTAGATGTTTTATTTATCATATTCCTATAACATCAACAATGACGTTGTTAAAGATCACAATTATCACAAAGAGCTTGTAAAGATGGTTACTTTTTTCTTCTACTATGTTGCAAAAAAATCAGGTTTAACAAAGTTATTGGCCGTTCTACATGTAAGTCAGATTGCTTGAAGTCCACAGTTTATATCACATATTGTGTGGGGAAACAGATGGCCCAATATTCAATTCGATTAAGAGAAGGCAGTTTGCATTGATAGATCAAAAGCCCTTCAGATAAGATAGATAGATAATCAATTTATCGGTAGACTTTCGACGGGTGGATGTCAAAACTGGCTGCAATATCAGAAGCTGCCCTCCCACGCTCCGAATCCGCTCGGATAAGGGCTTTAGTTCGTGTATTTACGTGTTGGTAGGTCATGATTAAGAACAGAAAGGATTGATTTGTGGGATGATAAAATTCATATTTTCTGGCTGACACAAATCATGCTTCTTAATTACCTCGTGACACGCAAGATTACGAGTCGCACTTGATCTGGGCATGACTGTAAACTACAAAGATAGCTTGTAGCAATGTCCTATCCATTCCGTTTATTCCTGTTTCTTAGTGAATTGTGAAAGAAAGTTGGAATCAATTCCATTACGAAGTGACAGACGGTAAGTATTCTAGATTATTGATTCCGTTAGGATCTGTGGCATGCTAGATATACATTTTTAAGCACTTGGAACCTATGTAAGTGTGTGTGAAGTCAAGTGCCCACCTTCAATGGCTTGTGCTGGTGGGGACTAACTCGGAGACTTTAAACTTTCAGGTATATCTCATGTAACCCACCAATCTTAAAAAAGTTTCCTTGGATTAGAGTTACACCTCACGTGGTTACTAAACCATATTAAGTAATTTCCAGAATAAAACAATCCGAGACTTGACCCCCCCCCATTGCAAGTCCATCGTTAAGTGGCGATACTAAGCTGATGAAGGCTGGATAAAAGAGATGGTTAGCTTTGGGCAAAGCTTTAAAGGCCTTGACTAAGCCATTGTAGTACAAGAAATTAAAAGTCCTAGAACTACCGATCCCAATCAGTTGGTGCTGCTGACCCCATAAATTGGGGAAAGCGTGAATGACATTTTGGACATGATATCGGCTCTTATGTTGGATAGATAATCAGACTATTGTCCCTACAGAAAATAGATACAATTACATGTCACTATACGTACAATATAAAATTGGAGGGTCCGTCGACCCACCTCCGGAGACGTTTTTGTTTGTTTTTTACTTTTTACCAGGCGGACAGAAAAAATATTTACAGCGCCGAGTAGGCAAAAGATAAGAGTTGTATGGAGGAAAGTACCCTAATCCACTGAAATCTTTCATGAGTAGCGTATCTCGTCATACCTTTAGCAAGTTGTTTCAACTTAGCACAGACCATGGCGTCCTGGGAAAGTATTTCCGGACTAGAGGCATAGATGAGCGAAATCATAATTGCGAGTGTGGTCAGCTGGAAGCAGTTGAGCACGTCCTCAAGGAGTGTCCTCTGCACCCTGCAGAGCGAGACTTGTTGAGGAGAGTTTCACCGGAACTTGATCCTAAGATCCTTCTTGATACCAAGAAGAGCCTTGGAGCGGTAGTCAAGTTTTTAGATTCATTACCGCAACTTCTTTGCTGATGGTTCGCTTGATTAAGCAGCTTGTTAAGGTTTTACTGGGTGTCAATCTCTAGTATTGAGCTACTAGGTGTTATGTATCTCAGGTTTCCCTTAGCGCATGGATACTTTCATGGAAAATTCGGCGCTATCGAACGTCTGAACTCATTGCGCGCGCTGACACCGCTACTTTGCCAGTCTCATAGAGACAACTGTTTTTGAAATTTCATGTTTTCTTTGTATATCGTTTTGTTTTGTAATTTTTATGTAACTATTTGATGTAAGGACAATGAACTGATTATCTATCTATCTATCTATCTATCTATCTAGGCAAAAGATATTATAGATTAATAACCAGTATACCAACCTTCTGTCTCAATCACTGCATCAGACCTCCTGGGTGGAGAGTCAATTCTCTCTCTAGTATAATATTGATCTATCTCTTCTCATGCTTCGCTCAAAAACTGGCAAATATCAGTACTATTGACCTGGTTGTTGGTCATTAAATGTAATTCTGGATGATTAGTTTCTAATTTTTGCTTTAGGGCTGTCTAGAAATTTTAAATAGCGCTGATATCAGGAGAGTAGGGAGGCCACACTAGTGCCCAAATTCCATTTTTTCAGAAAATCTTTGGGGCTGTGGAAGATGTGAATTGGGGGTTTGTCCTGCTGGAAAAGCATATCTGGCTCAGAGATAGGTAGTATATGATCCTCCAAGCAGTCCTGATAATCCTGAGAGCTGATTCTTACAGGTTCGTCCTCATTGAAGATGTGGAGATCTGTTTTGAACTCGTAGCTGAAACCGGCCCACAACATCACACTAACAGCCGTTGATTTGCTTTTAATCTCTACAGAATCTATCAAAAACTTCTCATTAGGCATCTGAAAGACCCATGTGCGACTGGAACACCTATTGTTCTGTACTGAGGATTCACTCGAAAATAGGGCCCCCGATAGACCGCCCCGATCTCTCCATAAATGTGCGAATACCAGCCGCTGCCGGGCCCGCTCTTCCATAAGTAGTATTCTATGTAAGACCCGTCATTTACCGTAGTTCTTGGCCAGCAAAAATCGTTGTATAGTACTCTTCGAGGCATCCAGTCGCTCGTAATCGACAAGCTCGGCGATCGTGATTTTAGGGTGTCGCTTTATCTCCCTGAGTATATCACGCCCATCACGGTCACTAAGGGCTTTAGGGTGACCTGGCTTTGAGCAGTTATTGAAAGTGTGAGTCTCAGAATAGCGAGTTATAATTCTGCCAACTGTGAGCTCATGAATTCCAAAAATAGTCGCGGTTTTGACCTTAGTTTTTCTCCCATAACAGTATTATAAATAGAAGTTCTAGCGGAGGGAATTAAATATTGTTTTCACTCCCTCCCAGCCGTCAAGGTTTTTGCAGCTTTTTGGGTATCCATAGCGTGGGCAGAATATACAAAGAATAACAAGAAGGTATACTTCTCAGAAGTTGAAAATTTAATTTAGCCTGCACCTACAATGACGCGTGATTGTAGTTGTAAACAAAAGAAAATGGTACACAGAGGACAGTAACAAAAGTTCTTGGTCAAACTAAAATCCGCCTTAAAGAAATCCCTCTAGAGCTGATGTGTATGTATGTGGGGTAAGGTTTCAAACCTAATTCCCTTGATTTCTTGTAGCTGTTACTGACCAAAAACTTTCGGAATCGTTCTCTGTAGCTAAACATTGAATGCAACTGAGCAGCATGATGGCCCTAAGAAGTTTACGGCTGCTGTGGATACAACTGAGAGCTCAGAACAACGTTTTGTTCTTAAAATGCTTTTCTGGAGAAAAGGTTCAACTGTAATTCGAGCAGTTGACCTTAAATGGCATCTGATGCATTGTAGACAAGAGTCATCCCACCCTCACCCTTGTACATATAGAGTGGCTTAACAGTTAATATAAACAAAATAAAAATAAAATAAAAATAAAAATCTTGGACACCATTGGTAGGCAGTACAGAGTCGTCATACAAAGCACCTGTTCATCCATGCAGATGTTGTATCATGGCATCTCCAAAAGTGCAAGCCTGGTGCGGCGTTTCAAAAGAGACTATCACTGGTTTAGATTCACTGGCATAAAGGACTAGAACCAATGAGGGCTAATACTCTCCTCCAGACTTTCTTTAGAAATACCTGATGTGATAATAAGTTTTTTGTTTGCTCTTTTGGCAAACATTTATCTTTCATATTTTATTTTTTTTTGTCACTCTTCCTTTCTATCTCTATTAACTCATTTTACTTACTGATTCAATTCGTTTTTGTTTTTTTTCCCCTAATGTCTATTCCCTACTCTACTATCCAGAAAATCAATTCCTCTTTCAACAAAAATGCTCCGAAGAATCCTGTTGGCGTTTTTGTTGGCGGCACCAGTGGTATTGGTGAGAATACTGCATACGAATTTGCCAAACACACACCCAATCCTACCATCTACATTGTGGGAAGAAATGAAACAAATGGCGCCAGAGTCTTGGACAAGATTAAAGAACTGAACTCCAATGCCATTGCTCACTTCCTGAAATACGATCTTAAATATATTGAGCAGGCCGAGCGTGTGGCCAATATCATCAGAAACAAAGAGGATAAGGTCAATGTTTTGTCCTTGACGCAGGGTCTACTGATTAATCAACCTAGAACTGAGACCTCTGAAGGCCTGGACGAGAAGTTCGCACTTTTGTACTATGGTCGTTGGACAATTGTTGATATGCTGATCCCCTTGCTTCAAAAGGCCGCTGATGAGGGCGGCCCTGCTAGAGTTCTTTCTGTCCTGGGTGCCGGTAATGAAAGATTAGTGGACTTTGATGATCTTGAACTCAAGAAGAATTATACCTTTCTCCATTCCAACTTTATAGCAGGTAGCTATAATTCGATTGCTGTTCTTAGATTTGCCAGAAAGTATCCTAATATCTCGTTCTCTCACACCTTCCCCGGTTTTGTGAGCACTCAGGCGTATAGAGACCTTTCTTTCTGGCAGAGATACATTGTAAACGGCGCGGCTTATCTTTTTGCTAGATCTCCCGAGGTTTGTGCTCAATATCAGATTTATGTGGCTCTTACGGGTCCTGAATTTGCCACTGGTGGTCACTTGCTTGGCATGAACCTGCAATCAGTCCAGACTGACCAGCCGCCGTATACTCAGTTTGCTTTGAAAGAGAACCAGGATAAGCTTTGGGAACACACCGAGGCTATGATCAAGCGCGCTAATGAGAACGATCTCATTGAGTCGTAGTTACAGCTCCCTCGTTCTTAATTACTTTTTTTTTTGTAATCTTATTAATCTTTATTTATGTGTTACTATTATCTTCCTAACTACGGCTCATTACTTTCTCCAAACAGAACCCTGTCTGAAAAATACGTTACTTTAGCCAAATATTAGGCTTTTCTTTTTTGCGAATTGGTCTTGCTGAATAAAATTCTAATCTAAAAAGTTATTCAATCACTCTCAACTTTAACAACCTCAACATCAGAATCATCAGCTTCAATTTGTGATTCCGAGTCTGAATCTTCAATATCAATATATGGCTCCACGTCGAGACTGGGAGGACGACTATCCTGAAACATTGAATCTTGAGAAAGACCTCCCACTATGCTAGCTGATCTAGACCTTTGTGAAATACTGCTTCCTGCCGATCGAGTGTTCATTTTCCTTCTCTGTTTTCTTTGAGGAGGAGTTGAATCACTTTCGTCACTAGGATCATCGCTTTGGAGAACATTTAGGATGTGAGTAGGAATACTAGACCAGTGGTCCCTAAATGGGAAGTTCTTAAGGTGAGGTTGCAAATGTCGCAAATAACGGTTTCGCCATGACTCGAAGCTTCGCCATGGATGGGTCACAGCAAACTTTTTATATAAATCTCTGCCACCCACACTTTCATGACTATGCTCCAAAACAAATTTCAACAAAGCGACATCTTCTTCCGGAACAAAATTTCCTTTTCTAACTCCACCATTAGTATGGCCTTTAATAGGCGTAGCTGGTATATACTCCTTTGTCTGGTTTTGAATGGCCATCTCTTTTACATAGTTGTCATACTCAGAGAAAAATTCGTCAAGAAGGTATGGCTCGACTCTCTCAGACTTGCATAGCTTGATAAATTTATCCTTGGACTTAGCCAGAGTCCTTCTGTATCTTGTGCGAAGAGCTTCTCCAGTCCGTTTGTTTCCAAAAGTAATTTGAGCAAGCAATTTGAAGTAAGCGATTTTAATAGCACCATTAGTATACCGTGAATCAGAAGTGGCTTTAATAATAGTGAGATCTTCTTTCAATGTATAAGGATGTTCCGCCATGGTTGTACTTTTGGATGTGCGTTCCAATAAAGCTATGGTATTTTCAATAGTTTTTGTGGGCTTTTGGGACCTGAGCTGCGATATGGAAATTGCTTTTGAATTTCTTTGCAGATCTTCTATGCGTTTAGAAGTATTTGAAAACGGTTGGGGAGGTTGCTTTTCTAGTTCTTTAGCCTTACGTTTGAGTTGGGTTGAAATCCTTGCTGAGTTTCGAGTTTCTAAAGAGGAAGTATTACCGCTAAAAGAATCTTCACCGGACTTTGAGGTGTTTTGTTGAGATTGAGTCTGTGATGGCTGGTCTCTTGTTGATGCCTGTCTTGAATTCAAGGCTTCTGTTGATTCAGCCAGACTGGAACTATCGTCGCCATTATTGTCTTGTGGTCCGGTCTCTTTAGAGGTCGTCTTTTCGAATCCAATTTCTTGACTAGAATTATTCTGTGTGGACTGAATAGACTTGTCCGAAGAATTGCTCTTCTGGGAAGCACCCGATATTCCAGATGAAACAGGAGCATCAATGCCTGAAACCGATTTTGTGGAGTCTGCTAAAATATTTGAACCCAAAACTGGTGGGAATTTTGGCTCGGTATAATCAAGGAAACGATTCGTGTTTCGTGTCTGATTATTGCTATTATGTGAAAATTTGATAGGGCTTTGGTATGGATTTGGACTGTTGGGTGCTGTCGCAAAAGCATCATCGGATTCACTTTCTGAGGATTGTTGTAAAGCAGTAGCCTGAAAACTCCTGGAAGGGGTAGGGGATGTAGAGTACATTGCAGCCCGTGATTTTGAACCAGTATCATTATTAGCAACAGATTCCGGGCTTATGGTAGCATCTGGCTTAGAGCTGGAAGAAATAGCTGAATGAACAAAAAGGCTGCTCTCATCATTATCATTTTGCGTCATGTTGATATCTTCTAAGTTGTCTGCTTCATGATCAGAGTCAATCCTACTGGTGACCTTGGGCGTCTCCTTGGTAGAATTTAACAAAGGCTCTTCACCAGCCTGATTTTTCGTGAATATATTATTTCCGTCTTCTTCATGGCTTCTGGAGGTTTTGAAAACCGAATTTTTACGCAATGTGACCTGGTCATGCCCATATAATTCTCCCACCTGTCCAGAGTTCAGTGAAGACGGTATGGTTGTGGAATTTGCTTTAATATTAGGCGTGTGCTGAGATTGAGTTGTTGCAAGCTTAGGATCTTTAGTTAAAACTGGCGCTTCTATGTTAACCTGAGAGCCGGACCGATCTTGAGCATCAGTGAGTTGAGCATTAGTAGAAGAGTCTTCCAAAGCAGATAGCTGGCCTGTGTTGGTATTGTTGTCGGTATTAATGAGAGGTTTTCCAGACTTCTTGGAATTTAAATTGGTTTTCTTTTGTGCTTGTCGAATATCGCCTTTAGTTCTTGATGAAATACTCTGGTTGTCAGGTGGAGACACCTTGTTTAGCTTAGACGAGACCGACATCTTTAAACCTAACTTAGGCAAAGGTTGTTCTTTATTACTCTCCGACAATATCACTCTCTCGTTATTAAGAATAGCAGATTCTTGCGGGAATGACATTTTTGTTTTCTTAGTTGAATGAGTACTTGGTTGAAGCTCAACTACCACATCATTAATTTTAACATGCTCCACAGATCCTAAATCAGATCCAGGATTGTAAATCAAATAGTCTTCGATAACAGGCTGAGATTTTGCCCCCAAGGAGTCGTATAGTAAGTTGACATGATGAAATCTAAGCAAAGAAGAATAAAATATAAAACAGTCAGTGGCAGATCGAAAGAAAAAAAACTCAAACAAAGTACTTACCTGAAAGCTTTATAGACTTGATGTTGCGGTAACCTGGTTTTTAACTTGTCGGAAATTAAATTAAAGCCTTCAATAGTTGGCTTTTTCGTGACATGAAACCCTGATCTTTTGTGATAGACCTCGGCCACATTTTTGTATGCTTCATCATCTTGGGGAATAAACAATTCCTTTTGAAATATCAAGGGTTTGTGGGATTTACCTATCGCTTTTGCAATTAAAGGTAAGGGAGCAACATCTTTATTGGACGTTTTAAGTTGGTGTTGTTTTTGGACTTGTTCATTTGGTGAAACATCATGGGCCCTCCCAATTGGAATTAAAGATGGTAGTATAGAGGAGGAATTTCCATAAATGCTGGCTTGTACCATACGTTCAACTTCCTGTGTAGTAATAGCGTTTGGCAGTACTAAAGAATCAGACGTTGTAGAGACAATGTTTTGCACAGTAGTTTCCACGGTAGTTGCAAGAAAATGAGATGAGCGATCTGAGGTACCTGGAACCTGATCCCGCTTATTACTTCTTGATAAATTAGTAGAAGGTCCAGTCTTAGACATAGGCGGATTAGAATGAGGAAGTGAACTCCGTTTATTGCTAGAAGAATTATTTGCAAGTGTCGAGTCGGCTGGTATGGGTAAAATAGAAGAAATGGTACTGATAATATTACTCTGTTGCGAAACAATGCCAGACGAATAGGTACTACTGATCTCGCTCGCGACTGAAAGTCCTGTATCACGATTCATGGCCTGCGACTGTTGAGGTGAAAGTAGATCCTCTGGTTCACTGTCGAAGGAAGGAGAACTAACAAAATTCTCTTCCAAATCATCATCAATTGATATCTCTCCTTCAGACAGTACTGGTGGTTGTTTCTTGGAATTCGCTGGGTTAGATGAACCAGCCATTATTTCTGTGAACAGTCAATGATGCGTTGGGATGAAGCGAAGTATGATACTGTATTAGCACAGAACTCGATGGGTGGTGGAAAAGATGGCTTTCAATAGTCCAAACAAGTAATTGAGTGTTAAAAGATACAAAACCAAAACAAATGAGACCGTAGTTAAGTGAAAATTCAAAAGCAAGGGCGTTTAGCCTGGAAAGATTGCAATGCCGAGTAGTAGAAGATCATGATTTATGGGCCCAGATGGGCAAGTTCCTGGTGCTAGTTAGGATGATTCTGTTTTTTCGTGTCTCCAACAGGCAGGGTAATGACTTATTCACGTGATATTATACTCAGTATCGCCTATTTAAGAATAAAACAGACACCACACGCGTCAATCTGTGAACTCATGAACAACAGACCCAGCACTTTAACGTTTTCTGTGGACAACTTACTGCCCTCGGTAATTCAATACAATATTATTCTGTTGTAATAAGTATCCTGTGAATATAATTGACTATTGAGAATAGAAAATTCATAAAGTGGGTATTTCAGTGGTGGAATTATAGAAAGTTAATTTCTATTACAAATATTTTGAAATGCTTCCCAATATAGATAAACGCGCCCTAGTCGCGTGGCAATTAAATCCCGAATTGGAAATTGTTCTTGGAATTTGACGTGAGATGTCAAAAAATTTTCTATTATAAAGCCAAAAGCAGATTTTATAAAACACGCTCGGTTTTTTTTTTTTTTTTTTTTTTTTAAAAAAAATTTTTTTTTTTTTTTTTTTTTTTTTTTTTTTTTTTTTTTTTTTTTTTTTTTGTTTTTTTTTTTTTTAATTTTTTTAATTTTTTTT
>Ga0160505_100131_pt1 | contig 56127 bp, 36 predicted proteins | sample DIDeMG_FD_108225 | JGI IMG/M metagenome (GOLD analysis project Ga0160505, IMG submission 108225) | Enriched chicken feces microbial communities from UW Madison campus, WI, USA - DID2874_E49_Stillage MG | ecosystem: Host-associated > Birds > Digestive system > Large intestine > Fecal ... | reverse complement strand
GCTCCTTTTGCTTGGTCGCCATACTAGCACGTCTACAAAGATTGGTGTGTTGATCCCGGCTGGTGTAAGTGTTGGCTTCCAATTCCAAAGCACTCTTTTGGCTGCTCAAGTGAAGGCTCCGGGCCATATTGAAGGCTCCATGATAATGGTCACTGTGTTCTTGAACTTCTGCAAGTCACTCGGTGGCGTTGTGGGTGTGGTGGCTTGTCAGGTTTTACTTTTGGCAAGAGGTCAAATTTACATTGATGAAGCCCTCAGGTCTTCTGGTAATCAGCAATCCTTCTCGTCCCTGACCAAGAAGGCGTTATTACAGGCTCCCCAGGCGATCTGGAATTTACCTGAGGATGCCAGGAACGCTACTTTGGATGCATACATGAAAGCATTAAGGGATGTTTTCTATCTCAACCTTGCATTTGCTGTGGTGGCACTCGTATTTGCATTGTTCACAACCAACGAGAAGATCCCAAAGAAAAGTCAACTACAGCATAGCGATGACAAACCCGAAGAAAAGGAGGGTCCGGATTTGAACTCTCTGACCTCGGACGTTTAGTCCTAATGCAAAATATCATTAATATACAGTAATATACAAAGCTGGAAACGTTCACTTATAGCTGACTGTTTATGTCAGACAAATACATTTTGATGTGAGCGTTCAACTTGGCAACGGCTGACTCTGTGCTCTTCCATTCAGAATCAAATTCGTTTCTCATCGAAATAATCTGCGTATCCAACTGGTTGATCTCCGCTTTGGTTTGATCGAGTTTCTTCTCCTTACTCTGTCTCTCCTGTGCAAGAAGAGTGTACTCCTTTTCGAGTGCCTTTAGCTTGTCCTTGGCATTCTCGTCTCTCTCCTGAGCTTGCTGCTTCAACTTCACGATTTTTTCCTCAGACTTTTGAAGTCTGCGCTTCATTCGCTGTATGAGAACCTCAAGCTCCTCTGATGAGTGTTTCTTATGCTCAAGTTCGTCGGTCTGCTTTACCATTTTATCTCTTTCATCTTGAAGCTTTCTTAGGTCATTGGAAATTTCTTGTACAATCTTGATAAGATTTCTTAATTCATCCTCAACATGTTGGATCGAGTTGACTGTCCTTGTCTTGTTACGAAGAGCCTCCTCGGTAGTGCGAAGCTGTTCCTCGTGTTGACTAAGGTTGTTTCGCAACTCTTCCACGATTCGATTTATTAGTGTGGGGTCGGCCATTGAATACGATTTGAGTTTCTCAAGTTCGTTCGTCGATTCCCCAATGAGGTAATGATTATCCTCAAGCTTCTCAAAGAGTCTAGCCTTTTCTTCTTTGTATTGTCCATGCTCGTGTTTGAGAATCTCTTGCGAACGCTGTAGTTTCTTGAGTTTCAGTTCGAGGCGTGAATTGTAATTATTCAATTGGACAAGTGTTGATTTCCGGTGGCCATCTTGTCCATTTTCTTCGTCTTCTAAACGATCCTTCAATATCCCTATGTTGGTGGAAATCAGATTATTGGCATCCTCAACTCTACGAACTTCTTCCATATTGCTTTCACAGATGCGAACTAATGGTTCACACTCTCGGAGATGCTCTTCTCGAAACCTGGCATAGTTGATCACTGCACTCAAGATTCTCCTCGTTCGTTGTGGTTCAGGTCTCATAAGATCCATCAAGGTGAAGTCATGGATGCCGCATGTCTGGAGCATCGTTTCCGCAGCACGAAAGAGCACCAATATGTGCATGGTGTTCGCAGTATCGTCGTTGGAGATGTCGTCGTCGCCAAGTTCTTTGCTGGTTTCTGAATTGGCTGCTGATCTGAGTAGATTGCTAGTTGCCGTGACGCAATATTCAGGAGAGAATCCCATAAACGTATCTAAGAGCTGCTCAAAGAGTGAGCGGATATACTGACTTGTTGGTCTGGACACCAAATCTTCGTTGGCGGTGAAGTCACATCCTTGTAGACATATAGATAACTCTTTGAAGTCTAGTATGGGGAATTCGTCCCGGTGTTTCAGAACAGATCTTGACCCACCATATGTCAGGCCGCCGGATCGATTAATTATGCTGATTCGAGACATGAGGCTGAGTTTGTCATAGACAGGAGGATCAGAATGGGGTACGATGGGTGAGTATGTGAGTATGTGAGTATTGTTTACTTCTGAGAGTTCGAGTTTGTGCTTGTGTACAGTACAGTACTGGGGATGATACAGATGATGTGAAGCTTTGACAATTTCATGATTTCAAAAAAATATGATATCGCGGAAAAACAAATTCGAGCTCTTTTCATTTGGTATTTCGTCATTAGCTTGTATGATTTGTGTGGTGGACTATGCTACCTTCTTACACTCTTTCAGCAGTCCAGATGGCTCCCCTACACACCAACTTGATGGTCTCGGTAAGAAGCATGTATGGCACAGCCTTATCGGCATCATGCTCCACAGCAGTATCCAAGTGCTCTAGCTCTTCATCTCTGAATGTGCCGATAATCTCCTTCAACAGCGCAAGCTCGGGACTAGTAGCGATGGTTTCAGTGATCTGTTCTTTGCTGAGAGGTTTTCCAGTAGTCTTGTCGTAGATGGGAATATTAAACTGGTTCATCAACACACGCAATTGCTCGTTGTAGTGTCCACCAATCACGGTCTCCACGGCTACGGTACATGCCATGGCAGCTTCTTTACTGATAAGAGCCGTGCCAGCACCCATTGCTACGGCACCTATCTTCCACAATGGAGTAAAAATGGATGGTCTCACGCGACGCTGTGTCTGGAGTCGGTTAAATGTGTCGTGGTGATGGATCTCTTGCTCCCACATGTGCTGCAAAACTGGCTTCAAGTGAGGATACTTGCTGGCCAAAACACCGTATTGTCCCATGTAGATATAATTGGCACCAAGCTCACCAGCTTGGTCCACACGAATGACACGATCGAGGAACGCTTTTTGTGCTCTCGACAACGCACCGTACTCGATGGAGTCCGGAGCAACAGCTTTGGAGGACTTTTTCAGCATCACAGTTCTGGCGGAGGAGAATCCACGTCTAGCACTGGCGGTACGTAGCATAGCAGTAATTGAGGAGATCTGGACGAGAGTGTGGGAAAAAGAAGAAACGGTAATCGGCTTTCACGTATATTAAATCCGATGTAGCTTCAAAGATTGCCTGATTCTCAATCTAGAGCCGATATTCGCACTGGTCAACTCTTTACTTCAGGTGCCGGAAGTTGGCATAGATATTGAGCATTGAAACTCCAATATGGTGTGGAAGCTCCTGGGTGTCTCTGGAACTGGTAACAAATTTGTAGTTGTTTGTGGAGACACGAAGATAGCGGAATACTTTATTGGGGATATCTTGAACCTGGAGCCATTGCACGGGAAAGATGCCTTTCCAGCGGGTGGCCTCTACCCAAATGTTGCTTTCTTTGGAGTAATCTATAGGGCCCAGCATTCTAGCGACGCCACAGAACTTACAAGAACCATTCACCAGGAAGAATAAGTAGATGCTCGAGTGGGGCGACTCGTGGTAGGCAGCATTGAGTCGCTGGTTTCCGAGTCGGGTGGAGGTCCAAATACCGTGGACAACAGAAGCACGAACATCGTCTTCGCTGAATGATTTGATAACAAAAAACCGTGACAGAGGACTCGTATCGTAAATGTAAGGTTCAATGTCACGATGTAGGGGCAGCTCATAATCAACCATCGGAGAAAGAGAAGCGCTCGGAGGGTCTGAGAAAATCGTATCAGTTAAGAGCGGAGAGAAAGAAACGGAGGACAGTACTGTTGAATTGGTGGTGTTGGCAGTGTATTTGGATGACCAAATATTGGGTAAGCACGCTATATCGATATCGCCAGTGAGTTGAGCCAATTGGGTGACGTAGAGCATTTTGTAGAGTGTGTTGTCTGTGCAAAGCACGCGGGGTTCATTTGAAGGAGGGCTTCTGAAGATGATAAGTGGCGAATCCATGAGGGGCCAATTCATTTTGTGAGGAAAGAAGAAAGGGGAGATTCCCTTGTATTTATAGTGAAGTTTGCAGCCAAAAAAGGTCGCGAACAGATGTTTCAACCACACATCAAACCGTAGACAAACGAGATGGGAAAAGTGATCAATTATATTGAATTCGTTAGATAATCAAAAGAGTTGAGAGAGTTATTTTAGGCTTATCATTGGATTGTTGTAAGATGATAGCATATTGAACTTAGTTTGGCAGAAAATTGGTTTTCACTTTGTGTTAGATAACTGTTGAGTTCGCCATTATCTGCGAACCTAAGATAAAAAACAACCAGAGTCCAATCTCCCAAATAATCATTGAAATATGAAGAACCATAAAAATTACATGCTAATTATGATAGAATTCAATCTTGTTCACTGTAATTTTTAATTAATCGTCTTTCTCTTTCTGTCCTCTTATTTTCTCTACACTCCATTGTTGTTTCTTTACTCTTCCTATATCTTACACCGTTATATTCGCACCCATCTCATCATTAATGTCCTTCGCCATAAGAGAGGTGGACGACGAGTACTATGCTCGAAAGAAAAGCAAATCCAAAGGGAAAACCCCTTCTACATTCAAGAAACCAGTTGATATCTCTAAGGTCAATCTCCCCGTGATCAAAGTGTGGTTGGAGGAAACCATCCATGAACATCTTCCAGAAGATGACATCGCAGTGGAATTTATCTACGAGTTACTAAAGAGTGAGGAATCATTGGCCATCGACACCATCCGTGAGCAAATGAATGACTTTCTCGGAGAGAGGGAAAGTTTGATATTCTGCGAGAGCCTCTGGAAGTTGCTTCTAAGTGCCCAAAAGGACAAGGATGGTATTCCTGAGCAGCTCTTGGAACAGCGAAAGAAACAGTTAGAGAGAGAAACAGCCAAACAAGCCCAACAGATGATTGCTGAGCTACGACTGAAGCCGGACTACAGTAGGTCTCGGAGTAATCGCTGGGGCCAAAAAGATGCCAGCGACCCGAGAGACAGAAGTAGCAGGAACGACGAGAGAGCAAAATCTCCACAACGCAGACAGTCTCCCGAGGGGAACATTTACGGCTCCAAGACCAATTACAATCGATCACAAAAGGATAGAGGGATGTATCAAAGAGATAATGAGAGAAGTAGAGGTGATAGAGGTAGAGGTAACAAATACGAAAAGAGACACGACAAGGGGAAAAATCATGAAGAAAAGATTTCAAATGCAGTTGAGAGAGATCACAGAGATAATGAAAAGAATAATTAAATTCGAAAATGATGACTTCGCCTGAAAATGTGGCAGGTTTTCTAAAGTGCCCAATGTACCCATTGTCTCCGATACACACCATGACTGAAGTCTCACTCGTAGTTGACGACTTGTTCTCACTTACATGCATGGACACATGCCTCACCTTCAATACATGAAACTGTAACAAAACACCAACCCTGACCTAAGTAATATTGTAAAAGTCATCAAAAAATCAACCTGAAAACCCCTCTTAAAGGAAAAATATTCATAAATCGATCATTTCGACCCTCTACAGTATCGTCGATTCCTGAGTCACAGGGTGTGCGTGGCTCATATTCCATGCCCCCTCACCTCCACCACCATTAGAAGATAGTGGACATCACCACAAGAAAACCCTGAATTCTCCCCACAACAATACACACAACACCATGTCGGAGCAGAATTCTCAGGACACGCAAAACCACCATCACCATCATCACCACCACCATCACCACCACCGCAATGAGCAGAACCAGGACGCTGCTGCAGCGCCAGCGAATCGCATTGGCAAGTATCAAATCATAAAAACATTGGGCGAAGGATCGTTCGGAAAGGTCAAGTTGGCCCAGCATTTGACCACTGGCCAGAAGGTGGCATTGAAGATCATCAACAGAAAGACGTTGGCCAAGTCTGACATGCAAGGCCGTGTCGAGAGAGAAATCTCCTACTTGCGTCTCTTGAGACATCCTCACATCATCAAGCTTTACGATGTCATCAAGTCGAAGGACGAGATCATCATGGTTATTGAGTATGCTGGAAAGGAGTTGTTTGACTACATTGTACAGAGAGGAAGAATGCCTGAGGATGAAGCAAGAAGATTCTTCCAGCAAATCATTGCTGCCGTTGAATACTGTCACAGACACAAGATTGTTCACAGAGACTTGAAACCTGAAAACTTGTTGTTGGACGACCAACTCAACGTGAAAATCGCCGACTTTGGTTTATCCAATATCATGACTGACGGTAACTTTTTAAAGACGAGTTGCGGCTCGCCCAATTACGCAGCTCCAGAAGTCATCAGTGGAAAGTTGTACGCTGGTCCTGAGGTGGACGTCTGGTCCTCCGGTGTTATCTTGTACGTGTTGTTGTGTGGTCGGTTGCCATTTGACGACGACTTCATCCCTGCATTGTTCAAGAAGATCAGCAACGGTGTCTACACCTTGCCCAACTATCTTTCGCCCGGTGCAAAGAATTTGTTGACAAGAATGTTGGTGGTGAACCCACTCAACAGAATTACAATTCATGAAATCATGGAAGATGATTGGTTCAAGCAAGGAATGGAGGAGTACTTGTTACCTCCTGACTTATCCAAGACCATCCACAACAAGATCGACATCGATGAGGACGTCATCAGTGCATTAACTATGACTATGGGTTACGACCGCGATGAGATCTTAAGCGTCATCAACTCCTGCAACAAACAACAGTACCCACAGCAGCAGTCTAATGAGATTCTTGATGCATACTTGTTGATGAAGGAAAATCATTCCTTAGTCAAGGATTTGAAAAAGAACAAGACAGAGAGAATGGACACCTTCTTGTCTCAGAGTCCACCTCCTTCCTGGAATACAACCAATACGGAGGAAGCTCCTTCCTCGCACAGAGCTCCTGGAGTCCAACAGTCATTGACATACCAAACATTGGCCACAGTTCCGGATTTATCTACGTTGCCAAACTCTACAATTGCAATTTTACCCGCTTCGCTTCCGTCTATTCATAGAGCATTCATGATGAACCAAACATCTTCAGGACAAGCCAAAATCAATCCTGTTTCCACCAAGAAGCTGAAAACAAAATGGCATTTTGGAATCAGATCGCGCTCGTACCCATTAGATGTGATGGGCGAAATCTACCGTGCATTAAAGAATTTGGGAGCAGAATGGTCGAAACCTACGGAAGAGGAATTGTGGACTATCAGAGTCAGATGGAAGTATGGCCCATGTATCGTTGACGACACTATGAAGGATGACCAGGTTGTGCCACCTGATTTGATGAAGATGCAGATCCAATTGTTCCAATTGGAGCCTAATAACTACCTTGTTGACTTTAAATTTGATGGATGGGAAAGCTCTTCTGGAGAAGCACCTGCTAGACAGGAGGTTGATGAGATGAGTTCTTTCTCTGCGTACCCATTCTTGCACTTGGCCACCCGTCTTATTATGGAATTGGCTGTGAATTCTACGCAAGCTTAAGAATATAGATTATTTAATCATTTGTTTAAGGTATTGTAGTTCGGATGACAAGCAATCAAGTGACAACCAGTTCATACGGCCTGCAGACAATATTCAACACAGAGAAGGTTACTGTTGAATCAAGATCGTATCTATGCATGGAATAGCAGTTATCAGCGAGAGAAAACGAGAAAACTGTGCAAAAGACTTTACATTGCACGCCCTCCCGTCACGTCCACGTCTACACGTCTATGTTTTTGAAAACACGGTGACACGACTAATTCCTGCCAGGAGCCAGCACGGGCCACTCTGCAGGTAACTTGGACTGTCTCATAGGAAACTCGCACTGGGGAACAGGAGAGCTCTGTTGTGTGGAGGAAAATGGTGCATTCGTGACTGCCGGTAAGCCCCCGTCAGTTTCAAGAAGAAAGTGGAGGTACTTGAACTCAGATAGGGGACTTGGAAAGTTGAAGAAATGAAAACCATCTAAAACGAAGTTAAAAATTTCAGAATTCAAAATTTCTATCCATACCTATTCTCTCAATTTCCGGCCTGCATGCAATAGGCAAATCCAAGCTCATTTAACCAAAGAGGCATTATGTAAACACCTGCCTAATAGCTCCATTAGTCTCACAAAAAAAATGAACAACGGGCTTTCGTCTTTATAACATAACATTCATTCTTTTTCTGAGATTCTTGCTAGGCTCCACACCACCACCAGCCTATTCAACATAAAATTACTGAAGTACCATCTTCAAATCTGATAATAAGGGAAATCAGAGAAAATCACGGAATCATCCTCTATAATGACCTTAAAGAGTGTGAATCTTTTGAACAAAGACCACATTTCGGCCGAGGACTCCATCAAGCTCCATGAGGTTGCTAAAACAATCTTCAGGGCCAAGAAATCGACGCTTCTCACTGGAGCTGGTATCTCGTGCAACGCAGGTATCCCGGATTTCCGATCAGATGATGGCTTGTACAACATTGTGAAAGCAAAGTACCCTACCAGCTTCATTAAGGGTCAGGATCTCTTCGATATCTCGCTTTTCAGAAACAGCACGACATTATCCATATTTGGAACTTTCATGGAGGGCCTCTATAAACATTCTTTGCGGGCCAAAGCAACCGAGACCCATAAATTCATCAAAACGTTGAAGGAGAAGAACAAACTTCTTAGATGTTACACACAGAATATCGATAGTTTAGAGAAGAGCATCAACCTCAACTGTGGTATCAACACTGCCGAGTTTAACGAGATCGAGCATAATTCCAATAAGTTGTTCAGAGAGAACTGGAAGAGCTTGGATGTGGTCCAGTTGCATGGCAACCTTCACAAGCTCTCATGTACTCAGTGCTTTAGCCATTTTGAGTGGACACCACAAACCCAGCTGATGTTGGAGCAGGGCGAGTATCCTGAGTGTGAAAACTGCCACCTCAAGTACCAAGAAAGATTGTACTCGGGAAAGCGGTTGACAGGCACTATTGGCATTTTGAGACCCGACATTGTGTTGTATGGAGAAAACCATCCACAGTCGGAAATTCTTGCCAAAGGTTTGAATATTGACTTGAGCATGAGATGTGATTTGCTCCTCATTATGGGTACCTCGTTGAAAGTCGACGGTGTCAAGAAATTGGTGAGAAGTTTGTCAAAAACCATCCGCGAAAGAGGAGGAAAGGTCATTTTTGTAAACAAAACGCCATTATCCAAGCAATGGGCTGGTCTCGTTGATTATGAAGTTTTGTGTGATTGCGACGATTTCGTCAGAGCATTGAAGAGCGAGATTCCTGATTTGTTCTTGACTCAGGAACAGCTTGACTCCAAAAAGCTTGCGAAGGGCAACTCCACAATGAAGAGCACGATTAATGTCAAGAAGGAGTGTAACAAGGAAGTGAAGAAGGAAATTAAGAGGGAGGTCAAGAAGGAGATTCTAGCTGATATGAAATCTGAGTCAGATGTGCTTACGCCGCCTACAACTCCTAGTAAGAACCGCACTGTGCTTTTGCCCAAAAGCAAGCCTTCATTAAAGAGAAATTTCGGTGAGAACAAACCGAATAACCTTCCTTCGCCATCTCCAAGCTTCTCAGAAGACATTATTAAGGTTGAGAGCGATTCAGATGTTGCTACGGACTGCGATGACGACGTTCCATTGAAGTCGTTCAGCACATCAGAACTCAACCGCAGCTCTAGCAAAAGAATCAAAACCGACGATACATTAGCCCATTCCCTGAAGAGACTTCGGGTGTAATTGTGGGTCATGACCAGCCTTAGCATTAATCCTTAAGCATTACCATTACCACCACAAGAACCAGCATCTTGCTACTACAGCGGCCGTGATGGCACACATAAACGCATTTTACAAATTTGAATGTAGATTCCTCTTTTGGGTACTCCAATTTGTTAGTTGCTCAGTCGTTCTCATAAATTTGTGTAAGCCGAAATCTTGCCGAGGTGCATGGTAACGGTTGAGGTGTCTACTCCACATGCAAGACACTTCCAATAGTTAGAACCATCCTCCTAAGCAAGCAAGCCAAAGTAGTCGCGATGGATCTGGTGTCCAAAATGCTCGAAAACATCATGGTGGTCCAGAGCCCCACCTCTGACCATACATCAAGCCACGACGCTCCGGCAACAGACATTGGGGCCAAACGAACTTCAGTATCATCTACAGAGCAACTGGAGTCGGCCCCGCCGGCTCAAATGGTTCAATCGTCTCAGTACTCCAGCTTTTGGTACTTGGATGATGACCCATTGAAAGCACCCAACCAACTTTCCGAAAAATTGATGGAAAGGGTCATGAGCTTGATTGTTGGACCTGAAACTGAAGGGTCCCTGGGGTTAGAAGGACGTATGGATATTCATAGGACTAGGCCTCCATTCTCTGTTAATTTAATGGCAACAAATAGTACTCAATTGGGTCAGAAATCGGGTCCTATTTTCGAGATGATTGATACTGTGCTAATGATCGTGGGTTGGTATAATCCATTCTTCACTGTAGGGTCTGGGATGCTTATGACCCACGTCATTTTGAATCCATACTTGGCTTCGGCAATCCCTACGGCGCTTTTATTGAAGAAATTCCTCATACCCAGTTACTTGAAGCTCTATCCTCCCGATTCTTCATTGGTGGATGGTCTTAACATATTGCACAATCCAATTCCTTATGATGGCCCACCACTTGACAAGTACGAACCACCTAAGGTGTGCTCACAGTACTCTCGACAGTTCTTGATGAACTTCGCAGATTTGCAGAATTTCCAAGTGGGCTACATTCACTTATATGATGCTCTTGTTGACTGGGGGCAACACTATTTCCTATTCGAGGACCAGAAGTTAACTACTGCGGTGTATTTAGCTCTACTAGCGATTTCTGCTGGAAACTTGATTTCGTTGCCATACATTGTTCCTTTGATAGTCCGCTACTTCCCGGTGAAGCTCTGTTTCGTCATTCTGTTATGGCTTGCGATTGCCCTTTGTCATCCTAAGATTGCCGATAGAATCCTAGACCATGTTCAATCAGAAGATGCTCGATTGGCCAGACTCGACCGGGTGGTCAAGTTTGAAAACCAATTGATGAAGGTTCTTGCCAACGACGATGATCTTGAAGATGAATTAAGAGAAGTGGAAATCTTTGAGTTGCATAGGCTCGACAAGAATAATATGTGGAAGCCAGTAGGGTTCAGCACCACATTCTATGCACTTAGCCATCCTAGCCGCGTGCTTTCCATTGGAGAAGACGAGCTGAAAGATGATGATACTAAAGAGCACGAGAAGACCTTCCTTGATGAGGAAAATGAAGATGAAGATAATGATGTTAATGAAGTGTCCGTATCCCACATTGAGGAATTGGACCCAGACGCACATTTTTCTCGCAAGGCCACATTGGCAGGCATTAAGCCACCTAGAAATTGGGTCTTTACCAATTCTCCTTGGGCCATTGACTTGGAACCCACTGAGTGGGTAAAGGATAATTGTATCATGGACTTGGTGAGTGTGGACGATGAAGAAAAGTGGGTGTATGATTTTGTTGACGGCACGGAGTCACCAGATGGAAATATCTATCGTCGCCGGAGATGGGTCCGTAATTGCAAGCGGGAGAACATTGCAGCCAAACGGAAACAGGAAACCAGAGCGTCATCCATTAGTGGATCACAGTCGACTGAGTGGTTGAGTAAGACATTGAACAACCTTTCGCTGACAACGTCGTAATGCGTATATAATGAAGACTATTGCATGAATTCGAATAAACTAAGCGGTTTCTTTGTGTCTTGCTCCTTTTTCGAAGCAAGCATCGATGCAAGTTCTGATCTCTTCTTCTTCCTCTTCTTGTCAGTCCTTGCAGTAGGAGCATCAACAGCACGTTTCTTGTTCAAAAGGTCGGCCCTTGTGATTTTGCTGTGACATACCAAACACGTCACTTGGTACTGGCGTCTACGGAAGGAAGGCTTCGATTTTTCCTTTGATTTTCTCGTATATGTTATCCGACTGGAACTGGTCAATCCAGGAATGTGCATGATTCCACAACTGGAGCAGTGAGTGATGCCCGCAGGCATATTGATTCCATTTTCATAGGCAAAATTATCTATGGTCACCGCATGGTTCGACAGGATGGCGTTGAGTGGGTTATAAAGTGCCAAATTGTAAAGATGTACGGCCCTCTTAGTATCCATGTTGAGATGAGGTTTCGAGATTACAGAATTTGATGCCTGGAGAATTTGATGCCTGCACCACCACCAAATAGCACTAGCAACTGTGGCAGCAAGCGATCTAGAATGGGGCGATAATACATATCAGAAAAGTCTTATCGGCCAATGGAAAAAGTGGCAATGAGGGGATTGCCACGTCCGATCGGGAAACCAACTGACACCTTTTCCTGAGAATAGGAGGTGGTGGTGGGCCAATAATACCACAGGCATAGAAGATTGAATCCCGAGTCGCACTTTGACGTGAAGGTAGATAGGACCACAATCTAGGTTATGAAATCCCAATAGTACTGTACACCATTAGTTTGGCATATCAAGAGCAAGAAACAGATGTATATTCTGAGACAATCTTAAACCCAGCAAGCTGCAATTGAATTTATGAGGATCATTCAAATTTTCTACTGATTGGTAACTTATTTTTATTAATGGGTATCTGAAGGTTGGCACATGGTGTACAACACTGCGCGAAAAAATGTGCCATAACCTTAAAATTGGCCCCACGATGCCAGTGGAAAGGTGAGAATAAAATGTATAACCAATAAAACAACAAGCAAAACCCATCAAGAACCGAAAAAAAACCGATAATTTTTTTTTTTGTTTTGTTTCGTAATCATAATCCTCCAGCCAATCGGCTCACATTAACATGCCTCATATCTGCCACAATTTCCCCTTCAATTCATATCTCCAAACCATCTCTCCGCCCAATGGCCCTTCACAATGTAGGTGTCCATGGCTATGAGGGTTGCCCCGGACCCTCTTGGTAGGGCCGATGTCCGGCGCCTTCAGTGACCAATGGGTGCGCGAATATTATTCATCGCACACAAGCCCGATAAGCGGCAGTCTTTTTCGCACCCAAGTGACTGGTCACCTGTCAAATGCAGGTGTAACAATCTGCGAGGTATATGGAAGTAGTTGGGTGTCAGCATTTTTTAATATCAATTAGTTATTTCTTCTCGTCATTGCTTTGACAGCTTGCAAGTTTCATAAGTTCCACGTCTTAGCTTTCTTCCATTCACACTCAACACTTCTCGTTCTGCATTCTGCCTCCGCATTCTGCTTCCCATCTAAGCTATAACTATCGTGGTTTCTTCCATCTTCCCCAGTCCTCATGGTGTCCATCGTTATGCAAAAAAGACATAACCTAGTGGTACCCAAGTCCTTGGTTAAAGGCGAGCGTGTGCTCAGACTGTGTATTCGGTGTCGAAATAAGAAAATCAAATGTGATGCCAATGCCACAAGACCAAACCCATGTTCCTACTGTGCCAAAAAGGGTTTGGTATGTGCGTTAGACGTCTCTCACGTCTCCAAAAGACCTCATGACTTGACGGAGCGTTTGGTTAGTGACGTCCAGGAGCTCCACTGCAGACTTGACTTGGTTGTTTCTCGAAAAGCCATGCTCGTACAGCAGATTTTGCAAAAACGGGCCAATGCTGCTGCAGTAGTGCCATCCACTCCTTCCACACCTCCTGTTCTCCAGATTCAGGCAGTTTTAAACTCTCCAGAACTGCTACCTGCTGCCCTGGCATCCGTTTACATCGATCCAATTCCCACTCTATGTCTTTCTGAGTCCTTCACCATCCATTCAAACCAAACAAGTGTGCCATGGTCTCTCACCTACGAACGAGCAAAGGAGTTATTCTCCAACTTCGAACAAAACTTTAACCATCATTTGCCCGTGCTCCCGAAGTCTTTTTTCCTAAAAAATTTGCATGCAATTCACACTGAAAGTGATTTGCTTTTTTGGGCGATTATTGTCACATCACTTTTGAACAAAGGCACTTCCGAAGAGTATTTTCAGTTGGCTGTACATGTTCAGAACTTGGTAGTAGTCAATTGCTGGTTTAATACTCCCCGCTCGTTGTACTCTATTGTGGCTCTTCTCATTCTCACCACTTGGACTCTACCTGATGACCGTGCTTCCAAGATTCAAGATAGTGTGTCCGTGAAGTATATCTCACTCATGAAGAGCTTGTCACTTCAATTCGGACTTCATAGACTGAACCTTATAGAAGAATTTAGCAAAAAGACAAAGATTGAATTGGATGATGAAGATGAAGTCAACAAAAACATTCGTGAAAGAATTTATAAGTTTGTCACCATCAACTCGAATTACTGGCTCGTTTACCTTGGACTTTCCAACTCGAGCTACAACGGTTTTCACCAAGATTACATCATCAACAAAGCTGCCAACATTGATATATTTAAGAAAGAGAACTTCTGCGAGAAAGATAACTTTATCAACTCGCTCTTGAAAGTTTCTCTTGTACAGCTGCGTATGAACGAGAGCATGATTCATCTTATCGAAAATCCAAGCACAATCAGCAAGTTAATTCACCTCAATATGTTTGAAAACATCTTGAATGATTACGCTGCTAAAAGTTCCCCACTTTTGAACAATCCATTGATTGCACTTTCCATGGAGTATTCGAAATTGCAGTTATACGTTTATTACTTCTCGCAAGTGGATATCACTCTCAATGAGTACAAGCATGTTCTTTACCGTACTGTGAACTGCTGCATGTGTATTCTCGACTTATTCGAATCGCAGTTTGGTGATGTGAAGAATTTTTATCAGGTTCCAGTCTACTATCGCTTTAGTATAGAGTTGGTCGCTCTCACGCTCTTGGACATTCATTCATGCCCATTGTTGAACTCTGTTGACGACTACAAAAAGGTGAAAGAATTGTTTTTGAAATCCCACAAGATGCTCTCGACATTTGACGCACCTCAATGGGGCAACCTCAATAAGAAGCTCTTCAAAATCATTGACAAATACAATTCTTGTGACAGAGCTAAGATCTTGAGTGTGAGGAGCCAAGGTAACTCTTTTTTCCTCATAAACAGAATGACTAATTACCTTGTCTCTGGTTTGCATTATGAGTTAATCTGGCATATCTATCAAACGGAAAAAATGGATTTAGAAGTTGGTTTTGATGAGCTTGACTGGTCAAATTTTGGGTTAAATAAGGACTATCCAAATCATCGCGCTATTATCGATTACATCACCAGCTCAACCTCAATTTTTAATTAGGGATATAATTTTCAAGGGGACTATGCATATACAAGGTTTAACTCCAGCTTGTAGCTAGTAAATCCACTTCGCATTCAACTTCTGCGAATAGACAAACGGCTTGGAAGCAAGGTACGCAACGAACAAAGCTGCTATGGTGATGAAAAGCTTGACCTTTTCAAAGCTACCACTAAGCAAGTCATATGAAGAAGATGGCTGAACAATAGTGCAGAACTCATTGAACTCGTTGATGAAACAAATAACCCCACTCGACTCCAATCCAGTAGAACGAGCAAGAATCTGCTGTGGTGAAGTTGATAACTGTAATTTGATCTTGTGGTTCAAGACTTTTTGAGTATCAATATTCACAACTGGTTCATATGGCATCAACCGGAAGTCATCCTCTGCATCCTGTTGGGTCATTTTCCTGTCATCGATTCTTCTGCTATTAAGAACGTATTTTGGTAATTCAACCAAGCTTCCGGAATCCGTGAGTGCAATGACAGATCTGATTGTGATTCCGAACTTCGTTGTCGAAGATTTCATTGCTAGAATTCGTTCTGGGAACAAAAACGACTTGCTGGAAACCGTAGCTATCGTCGAATTATATGTGCCATCTGCCACTGACTTGTCACCTCCAAGCGCATTTTCACTAGTGGAGAACAAATCCAAAACAATAATACGCTGCTCAACGGCTGGGTAGTTAGCCTGGTAAGAGTAGATCACCCAATTGTCACTTTGCACCACATTAACGGAGGTGAAATCAATGAATTCATCATTATGTTCTTGAACATGAAGCACAGAGCCAGTGATTCCATCAAGTAAAGTAATTCTCAAAGTGCTATCCTGAGTAGATATGACGGTGATTAGATTGGGGTTTAAGTATTTGTACAAGACCGATCTATCGAATCTGGTGATACCAATAGCCGATGTAATGTCATCAGTGTTCTTGGTGACAGAAAGGATACGATCACCATCAGAAAACGACCAGGTTGGAATCAAGGTCTCTCCAGACAATTTGTAAGCATGAACAATGTCATCGTTTTCTGTGAGAACAAACTGGGAAGGTGCAACTGCTCTCTTGTGACCCCAGGTTTTCAAGCCATCACCGAATCTTAAACCTGCCACATGAAATCCACTTTTGACTTCTTCATCTTCACCTGCTGCCTCACACCAGATCTTGAAGGCTGCATCGATTGCTTCAGAAAAGTGCTCAGAGTGCGAGACTTCTCCAGTTCGTAAATCAATGGCAACTACCAGATGAGTGAATATGACCACAACTTCAGAATCCACTCCGAAAAAGTCAACAAAATCGCCACTCGAGTTCACTGAGGTAATCCATAATAACAGGCCATCACTGGATTCTCTTGCTACAAGCTCATTCTTTTGGTCATCGAAGAAGATAAGAATCTTGTGAAAGCCAAATTGATCTTTCGAGATTTCATTAATTCCGCTCATAAAGTCCTTTTTTGACACAATGTCACTGACAAGCTTACCCAATTGAGCCAAATGGGTCTTGGTTCTGAGAAGCCAACGGAACAACACGCTCTTGGAATGAGTCTCTTCAACTAAGTGATGTACTTCATCAATAGTGGAAAGTGAGAGTGGTTTATCAACAAGAATGGCCTTTCCATGGTATACTGGCTTCGTTCTAGCTAAAATGGACTCAGAAATTGTGCTGAGTCCCTTCCCCTTCACAGAAACGTAAAAGTTCGACTTATTAGAGGACAAAACAACGACATTATCACCAAAGATACCAATATCTTCGAAATTGTCGACAACAGACACAACAAAAGCTGGAATAGAAGTCAGTTGTAAGTCTGTAACGTTGGCAACAAGAATTCCAAATGAACTGATGACAGCAAGGTAGCTTTTGGTGCCATCAGTGATAATCCGAGCATCCTTTCTTTGGTCAAAGATCATTTTGTTTGAAACGCCATTCAAGGACTCGTCTCTAGCGTAAGTCTCGTCGAATTTCTTGTCCTGAACAGCTCTGTAGACTTCGTCTACGGACTTGTGAGGGTCTTGAATGCCATCCTTAACTATCTTCAACGTATCGAAAGTCAAAACTTCAATGATTCCTCTTTCCATGGTGACAAAGACATCACCCAGAGATTCACTAATACTGTGAACACTTCCGTCGAAGGTCAATTCGTCATTCAAAATTCCCGAATCCTTGTCCCAGATATAGACCTTTGGAGAACCATCAGCATAAGTTATGACATTGGAGCCTGCAATCGTGAAGGCATTATTGGACACCTTCCGAAGATCGATGTAGTATTTGATTGAACCGTCAGATGTTCCAATTTGGTATAGGATGTTTGATTTGGAGAGACACAAGACTGAGTCGGTTCCCAGAACGGAACACTTGACAAGGTCACCATAATTGTAAGAGATCCAGTCCTTGGTGAAGGCATCTTGGACTGAAATGGCAACCACACACGAAATTAGTAGCTGAATTGCCAATAAAATGGCGGATTTTGACTTCATGGTGGAATATGAACACTATATTTCTAATGTTGGTGGTGTAGGTTGAAAATGCTTCCCTGCACACCCACAGTGTAAAATGTGAAGTTGGACATGGATAGAGGAGGTGAAGTTGGACATGGAGAGAGCAGGGTGAATGGCAAAAGAGGAAAAAAATATATGGACCTAAGATTCGGTTACAATATTATCTATTTTTTCCTTTGTAAAAGATTTAACTTTTCTTTGAATTTTGCATTTCGTAGTCTTGATCAAAAGTGGTATGGGAGTACAACTACATAGCAACCAAGTATAAATCTTCTTCATATACTAAGCTTTAAAGCTACCCGTTCAAATAAGAGATGAACCAATGTTGAAAAATCAATATCTCCTTGCAGCTCCGGGAATGCAGTCATTAGCCCCGAGTATCTCGGAGGGTGCACTACACGATTTGTAATACAAAGGCATGAAGTGTGGAGAAAAATATTGATCCTAAATCATTATGCCTACGCAACAAGCGAAGGCTGTAAGCCCAGAACCAGCTACTACTATGGAGATTGAGGACCCCGAAGTGGAGTCGTCTAGTGAAAAGATCCGCAGGCAGGGTATTCAGATCCTCATAGCAGGTTTCTTCACCAACTTCATTGTATTTGGTGTGGGATTCACCTATGGTGTTTTTCAAGAGTTCTACTTGTCTCCAGAGGGTCCATTAAGTCATGAGAGCGCTGCTACAGTAGCATTGATAGGAACTTTAGCAACCTCCATCACCTATATGGGGGCAGTCTTTCTGTCAACCATCAGACAATACGTCCCCACGAACATCTCCATGTGTGTTGGTGGAATTCTTCTTTCCATGGGACTAATATGTGCCAGCTGGTGCACAAAAGTTTGGCAGTTTGCATTGACCCAAGGAATCATGTTTGGACTTGGATCTTCGGCAACATATATTCCTCCCATAGTATTCGCTCCACAATACTTCAATAAACATAGAGGAATAGCCATGGGAATCGTGTTTGCGGGCACAGGATTCGGCTCTTTGGTATTTGCCTTCTTGACAAGATACCTTATTGTTCATTTGGGCTGGCAATGGGCTGTCAGAATTCTCGGATTTATCTCCATGGTCGTCACCATGGTTTGCAGCCAATTTGTCCATCCACATCCAAACTTTCTGTCAAATACTGGATCAATTCTCGTGAGCTCATCTGTTTTGAAGTCGAGAAAGTTCAATCTCCAAATGTTCGGTGCCCTTCTTCAGGCAATGGCCTATTTGGTCCCTTTAGTGTACATGGCATCGTATGGCACCACATTGGGGTTCAGCAGTAACCAAGGGGCAACTTTCATTGCAATCAATAATGTTGTCAACGCCATATCCAAAGTAGTATTGGGTCATTTTGCTGACAATATAGGCAAAATCAATATGCTTACACTATGTTGTGGCATGAGCATGATTACAGTATATGCACTTTGGCTCATTCCTAATAGGTCAACATTCATCAGCTTTGTTGTTCTTTATGGTGTTACGTCTGGTCCTATTATATCCTTGATTCCAGCATGCTTGTCAGAAACTTTTGGAGTGCAGACCTACTATTCTGTCTCTGGCATGTTGTATCTTTTTAGAGGAATAGGAAATCTTCTTGGGTCTCCAATTGCGGGATTATTAATTAAGGGCAATCCAGGCAATACTTCCAGCTACTTCAATGTGATCCAGTACACTGGAGCTGCTTTAGCTGCTTCTACGATTTGCTCCGCTGTGATGGCTCTCACTGCTCAAACTTGATGCATGAGTTTTCAAAAGACTTTTGCCAATTAATTATGTCAATTTACGATTCAGTTTTATCTAATCTTTTTGTAACGAAAATATAGGTAGTTACTTGCCAAAGCATTGAGAGAAGATATGCAGTGAAGTCTCACTGGACAAACTCAATTGAACAATCATGAAAGTTTTTAATTATTTTTTTTTCATTTTTTTTTTCATCTACTCACTATATCAACTGTCTATTCAATATTCTCTACTGTGCTCTATCCAATTCTTCAGTTATGAACGTTCAAGAAATGGACTCCGAACCTTAACATTCATCGAATGCAAAATGAATTCCATAACTTGGTGATAACAAACCAAAATATTTCAAGTCAAAGAAGACACACACAGAGCATAAACTCAACTTATTTTTTAATCGCTACACCTTCAAAATGAGCTTTGACTAATAGTGGGTTACCCTTACTAGTATTGGATCCTGCAGATATCACCGATCCCCATCCTCTATCAACATTTTCTCACCACCAACAGATTTTTCTTCTTCACTGCACAACTTAAGTTGTCCGATTGAGGAAACTCACCTTTCGAAGGAACATCGGTTCAATGTGTCTCTGTGCGGAGAAAAACTGACATATCTTGGAATCTTCAATGACTGAGTGTAATGGAGTCTAGTAGGTCGCTTCCGAGGATGGACCATACGAATCGTTCTGATGAATATGTGTTCTTACTCAAGGGAAACAATCCACATTTCTCTCCCTAATTTCTTCCTACCATGAGCCATATGGCCCGCCCTATTTGCTCTTTAGCCCATCGCTTTTTCGTTCTGAAGAATGTGGTGGCTGTTGAGCTCAAGGATTGGTTGGAGCGTGGTATAGGATTTGGGTTGCTCAAAAGTCAGCAAAGGGAGATGAACACCTTCGAGGAATTAACTTCTCTTCCTGTGCTCAACGATATTACATATTCTGTAGATGCTCTGCAATTACCTCTTCGTCTGTGGGCCGCTCAGTCTTTGGCCTACCACCGCCCTGTTTCCACAACCACAATGCCTCAATAGCGTAGTTTTTAACAGATAGATTCTTGGCCTGGGTAGCTTCAGTCAACGAGTCAATGATCCGGAGCTGGTCAATGAGCTCCCACATCATATCCTCAAACTGAGTAACTAGCAGGGCCATTTCTTTCTCCAACACAGGGTTCTCTTCTTCGTCAGCAATAGGGGCAATATTATACTTGTGCAACCCCAACTTATGCAAGATTCGGCCCAAAGTCTGGATTCCAAGACACCGCTGTGTAGGCACCACCGACCTGGAGAAATGGAGAAGCTCAGCTAATGTGTATCCTGGCAACTGTGGATTATCAGAGTGATGATGGAGTCCATGGTAAGCTGGAGCTTCCGCATTCTCCTCATTGAGCTCCACCAAATCTCCCTTGAAGTCAAATCTCATGTCACTGATAGCTTCGTATGTGGTCACTTTCTGCTGTGGCAAAGGCTCCTTCATCCATGCGAGCTTGCTAGTTTCTTTAGGCAAGTCCGGATAGTATTTCTCATGGAGCTTATCAAAGAAGTTTGGATCATTGATATCCATGTCTGGATCCTCTGTAGGTCCTCTCGGTTTGGGAAAGTGAACATCAACTGTTGGTTCTGCGTCGGGGACAATCTGGTAGCCTTCGGGAGCGACTTCATCATCTTCTGAGTCCTCATTAATATCCCCCACCAAAGCATCTTCAACCTCCGGAGCATTCTCGCTCACATAAGCACTTGCACCTTCAACATCATCATCGTCTTGCTCATTTTCCTTGATTTCCATAATCTCAGGTTCTGAGCTGAATTTGACGGACTTTATACCTAAGGCTTTGTTAACATCCTCAGTATCGAGATGAGGCAACAGAACATTATTTCTACCTCCACCAATCCATCCATCAAACCCTTCAGCATGCGAGTGGGACTCGTGAGCGGGCGAATGTTCCTCTGCTCGTTTGAGTAAAGTCTGGATCAACTTGGGATCGAGGGCCAGCAACAACTCTTCCCTCTCTTTAGCGATTTCTTCACTGGAAAGGGCCAGAATCTTCTGCATGTTCTCTTCATGAATCTTTTCCGCCTCAGTGAGTACTTTCTTGGGAGCCTGCTCGCGTTTTGGAGCTAGAGTTTGAGCTTGAGGTGGTTGAGTTGTAGGCTTCTGTCTGAATCTTGAAGATTTCCTCTTAAATGTAGCCAAAACAGGGAATCCACCACTCTGTGAATCAGCATGAGCAGAAGGAGGAACAGCCTCTGTAACTTCGTGTTCGACAATTTCCCCGATTAAATCCATCTAAGAAGAGTAATGATGAGTGACAGTTGAGTTGTGCATAAAGCCCATTAATCAAGGTAGTCATAGAAATGTTTCAATTGAAAGCACAGAAAAAAGTATCAAAATTCTCCATAAAATTTTTTTAGTTAACATTTTAATTGTCTAAATGAATCCTTTAATCGTTGACTTCCTTGACGACGAATCATGATTACTATCACTTCTTCTGCATAGTTTTGCGAGACTGCAGAGGTGGTTTGTGGTTGCAAAATTCAACTAGATTCTTCAACCGCCAAACATGCCAGCCGAAGATTACCATGTGGAAACATTTCTTGGAAGAGGTTCTTTTGGTGAGGTTTTCCGTGCAAGAAACTTGAAGAGCGGACAAACCCTTGCTTTGAAAGTAATTGACTTGGATGAAGCAGGTGATATCGACGAGCTCATCAAAGAGATCCATTTCCTTTCACACATTAGGTCTAAATACTTGACTCGTCACTTCGAAACCTTTCTTCAAGAGACAAAAATGTGGATTGTTTTGGAATATTGCGGTGGTGGCTCTTGTTCGGATCTCCTTAAAGTGTTTGGTAAACTTAACGAGGACGTCACAGCAAGAATAATCCGGGATGTGCTCCGAGGAATCGAGTACCTTCACGCTCAGAAGAAGGTGCACCGTGACATCAAGCTGGCAAATATTCTTTTGACTGACCAAGGAGAGATCAAGCTTGCAGATTTTGGTGTGAGTGGAGAGATGTCTCTCACTCGAACAAAGCGAAATACTATGGTCGGAACACCCTACTGGATGGCGCCTGAAGTCATCCAGAGAAGTGCCAAAGGATATGGAACTAAAGCAGATATTTGGTCAGCTGGTATCACCACCATTGAGCTCGTAACGGGACATCCTCCGTACTCGTCGATGGATCCCATGAAGGCACTCTTCGAGATACCCAAGCGAAAGCCACCATCATTAGATGGCAGACGGCATAGCAACAACATTAAAGATTTTGTTCGGTATTGCCTTGTTAAATCACCATCACAACGGCCCAGCGCATCTACACTTCTACATCATCATTTTATCACATCATGTCCTGAAGTAGACATCGCAACCTTGGTTCGAGAGAAGAAGATTAGAGAGGAAGCACTACCTCCAGCCAAACAGAAACGACACGAAAAGAAAGTGGATAAGCCACTCACCATACACTGGGACCTTTCTGGCACCTTCAAAAAGGCATGCGGGATTCCCAGTGGATTATCCATGTCGCTGAACTACTCCAGACTTATCTACGATGCACTCAGTGCCGTGATGAATCGAGCCAACAATGACCGAGCCAAAGAACGTGTGGACCAATTGCGCCAGGAGTTCGTCGATGCAGAGCTTGACAACAAGGGTCTATGTTACGCCTTTGTAGAAGAGGTCTATGCAATAGTTGATACGCGAGGACGAGAGAATGAAGAGGCTCAGAAATGAGTAGGTCAGAAGTTGCGAAATGGGTTCTGAGAGGTATTGTCAAATATGGCACCACTACAATGAGGACCGAGACGAGTGAAAACCAGTGAGGCTCAAACCAATAACTCGGAAATACAAATGAAAGAGGATATAAGAGAAGAAAAAGTAAAAAGAAATGATACAAGATCGAAAACGTTTCTTTATTCTCAAAGAAAAGAAAAAAACAGAATCACCTAACGATCTCATCGGATTTGTCCCTATCTTTCCCTTTCCCTTTTTCGTGGAGTCTTCCTGCTTGCTGGCTCCAATTCATTTAGTGCAAGGCACACAAGGGCACCACGACGCGAATTATGCGTTCCTACCCTGTAAAGATTTGTTCTGATTTCGCGTCTGTTTATACTGTAGGCAAATCGCACAATTTATCTCAACTACTCTTTTCATCGTCTGTTCATAGCCCTCTGCTTTTTTGCTGGCCGTCTCTTCTAGCCTTCGCTCTTTCTTTCTCATTTGCATCCGGCCTCGTGGCTTTCCCGTCATTTTGCTTTTATGATGCCTCCGCAGACCCCCCGGTCCAAGTCTACCAGATCAGGGAGCAATTTGACTCCCTCCTTTACGTTTGGCTTGGGGTTGCTGCCCTCATTCAAGTTTGCATCTCCCCGCAACATGTCCTTGTTGAGCTCGCTCTCGCCTCATCGCTTCTTCAACCGCCTCTCGAAGGGCAAATCCGACTTGGAGCACAACATGGATCTTCCTGGCGAATTGTCCCAACCAATCGAACATATCCACAACAACAGAGACTTTTTTGATCTTTCGTCGCCCAAAGCCAAGAACGCACTCATTGATGACATTACCGATGGCAAATCTGGCTTTGATGTCGACTCAACAGCAGATCTGATCTGTACCGCCACATCGGTAGACCTCTGGTCGTTGGCCAACGACACACAGACGCAGAACGCCACCATGAACTTGACGTCGATCCACGAAGAGGCATCCAACAACAAGGGTTCAGAGTTATTCCTTTCCCCAGATGAGCTTTTCCTTCAGGATCCAGCGACCTTGCAACCAAAAGAAGCACAGCTCCTGTCTTCACCCATCGAGAACGATACAAAGAAGCCGCTAGCTTCGCGTAAACGAAAACTTTCAGACGCTCCAGAATCCCCTTGCAAACTACTAGCCTCGCAGATTGACAACTACGGTTCTCCTGTGACTCCGGCAACATTCTCCGATGTCACAGAAAAGTCATCCAGCAAGATCTGGACGCCCCAGTTGGATGCAGCATTAGCTTCCTGTTATGCTAAATACCTCCACTTCAAGGAGCAACAGCCTTCTGAAGCACTGGCTTTGAAACATGCATCGCAGAACAAAGTCTTGTCACGAATGCTCTTCAATAAGACTGGCATCGAACGGACACCAAAGCAGGTCTCTTCTCGCTTGTTTCGCATCAATAAGAACCGCTCGGCAAGGTCTGCGTGTTCTGAAATGGATGTGCAATCCACTGTGCAACTGATTTCCAATGTGCCAACCATCGTGTCTTCTCCACTCGAAGACATCCTGCTTTCTCCTCCCAACATAGTATCTCCCGACTTAGCCATGGAGGAATTTAACATGTCCTTCATTTACAAATCCCAGATTCAAGGCGAGCATAGCTTCTCTAAGCTTGTACCCACCGATCCCGGCAGCATGAGTGTTCCAAATATAATGGATATTAAGAAGTTTCTTCTGATCGAAAACTCGGTCTTTTCTTCTGATTTCGACAGTATTTCCTCAAAATTATCGTCTCAACGTGTGCCTGTCTACTCAATGACAAGTCAGATTAACTTCAGGCCTAATGAAGATGCAACTTCTACTCCAGCATCTCCTTCTACAAATCCTAAGCTGTTTTCAATCGAGAATGGGAAGTTTCTGTGTCACTTGAAAATGAAGGTTGCTCAACGCGTTTCGAACGATGACTTTCTTTCCTGGAAATCTTTCATCACTCTTTACAAGGACACCAATAATGTTCTCCTTAGATCCAGAGAACAGATTAATGGTTATAAGACACAAGATGGATCATTTGAACTCCATGTTCCGTTCCTTAATAATTTCTGGGCTGGGTACTTAACTTTCTTGAGCAATGGCTCAAATGCATTTGATGATCTCAAGGACATCAAAATCGTCCAAGTTATATATAATGGCGACGACGATTCCTTCGGAACCATCCATGGTTACCTCACCTATCGGTTTGACATTGCAAGAATGAATCAAGGTAATACAACTTGTAGTTGTATTAGGTTACAGTCAAGTCCAGATTTCAATGTTGATGACAACGAGACAGTGTTGGCTTCTTCGTCACCAGCAAAGCCACCTTCTTCAAAAGCTAACTTGTCTGTCGACACAGAGTTGGCTAATATGAACACCACTCCTGGGCCAATGAGCATTCCAACATACAATGCTTCCTTATTGCATAAATTCAATCCGAATTACCAACAGCCCGACCCAAGGCATCTTCTTTCAATGAGACTGGTATCTTCATCAGCTATATACCATCTGGATGTTTCATATCAGAAGTCTCCGGATGCCATGAATACACCCGCGAGTATGTCCACACTGGGAGGTCGTCATCAATCTGCTGGCCAGATTATGCCCCATCTTCCCCATGATGCGATTCCCTTGGAACAGCATCCAATTCCTCCACCTTCTTTCCAGGCTGGCATACCAAATGGTCAATTTCAGGCCCCCATTTCGCAGCCACCTCAACAAGCTATGTCACATAATCAGTTTCCGGTTCATTATGCGCAAGGTATGCATATGATGCCAATAGGACATGGTGAAGTTCCAAAAGAGAACATGAGATTCGAGCCTATGGGCAAACCAATGAATGTCCCAGTGGCTCCACCTATGCTGGGAGGACTAGTACCTCCTCAGCAATGGGGAATGATGTATCACGGGACAGAGCCGTTTGGACAACAGCCCATCAACTCTGCACCTGCTTCTCAGGTTCAATTCTTCCCCAAAAACTCTGCTCCAATGGCAATCGATCACAAAAATATGACTAAATCCGGGCCCACCATCACGTTTGGCCCGATCCTAGGCTACGATCCTTCGAAAGACATGAAGGAGCATTCAAAGAAGCACAAGTCCACAATCAATTTCCACAAGTTCCTTCAGAACCCCCAGGTTATGTACAAGCCCAAGAAGAAGTGAGCTGACTAGTATTATAAAATTTGGTACTGTTGCGGTTTATATGACTACTATAGAATGACATTGCATTTTTTTGAAATCCGTTAGTAAATTTTGTCCTTCATTTCATTGGTAAAGGTTCAATTGTGTAGGTCTGCGCAACTCTTTATTTACTCTCAGACGCGACATGTACATACATCAACACATCCATCGACCACATTTTCTCAACTATTATGTGCAATGGGTGTTACCGGACTTCTACAGCAAATTAAGGACATCCAGGAGCCTATCTCCTTGTCCAAGTATAAAGGTAAGACCTTGGCAGTTGACACTTACGGCTGGCTACATCGTGGACTCATCCTGTGTGCTCAAGACCTTTGCACAGATGCTCCAACTCGAGGATATGTCACCTCAGTGATGAAGAAAGTGGATATGTTAAGACATTTCGGCGTCGAACCTTACATGGTTTTCGACGGATCTCCTTTACCCACTAAGGAGGGAACTCATTTGGAGAGAAAACAGAAGAGAGAAAAAGCTCGAGAAGAAGCGACAAATCTTATGAAGAAGGGAAACAGAAAACTTGCATGGAAGGAGTTTATGAAGGCAGCAGCAGTGACTCCAGAAATGGCCAAATCTGTCATGGTCGAGTTGGACAGAAAACACGTAAAGTACGTGGTTGCACCTTATGAAGCTGATCCCCAGATGGTGTACTTGGAGAAATTGGGATTAGTAGATGGAATACTCTCGGAGGATTCGGACTTGCTTGTTTTCGGATGCACCAAGCTCATCACAAAACTTAATGACTACGGTGAGTGTATTGAGATCGACAGAAATAACCTAGTACAGTTAAAGAGGATGCCATATTTGGCCACGTTCACTCCAGCGCAGTGGCGTTTGATCGCTATATTATCTGGGTGTGATTATACAAAAGGTATTCCTGGTGTTGGTCTTAAGACTGCCTTCAATATCGTACAGAAATTGGGCTCTTTAGATAAAATCGTGGCCTCATTGAAGGCGGACAATAAAATAGTGCCTGATGATTTCATGGAAGAAGCGCTTCGTGCAGACTTGGCTTTCCAATACCAGAAAGTGTTTGACCCCTTGGAGCATGTTCTTCGGACTTTGAACGACTACTCAGACTCCTTGGACATTGAAATGGAATTTGTGGAATTGTGTTGTGGTCGAACTTTGGAGAAAGATTTACATGCGGGAATTTGCACTGGAAAAGTACATCCTGAATCCCATGGCATGCTTATATCTAGAGAGCAGAACTTACTAGTTAAGAAGAGCAATTCCATGATAGCTCGTCGTCCTTCTCTCTCCAAAGATACAGCAACCAAGAGCCAGTCATTTGGACCCTCCAAGTCAATTGAGAGTTATTTTAAAGTGGAGAAGTCTGTGAAGATCACAAATACTCCAAAATTAGATTTTGCATCTTCAAAACGCATAAACGATGGCAGAACGAAACTTTCTCCAACTTCCAAGAAATTACGTTCTATCGAAACTCAAAAAGTGTCCAATACAACCAGCAAATTCTTTTCTCAAAATTCAACCATCAGCATTCAACAGCCAGCTCAAGCTCTGTCCCCAAAGGATTCAAGTTTTCTTACTGGCGATTCAGAGGTGCCCGAGTCATCTCCTGTCAAGATTGACGACTTTAAAATAACAACCATAATTGACGAAGATCTCAAGGACACCAACTACCTCACAGATATGGATGACGAGTGTGTGGAGGACTCATTGAAACAAAGTATGATGGATCCTCCTATTTTAACCTCTACAAAAAGTCTATGCAAGGAGGAAATGTCAGATGATGGCTACGAGAATGACATTGATGAATCCCCGGTGAAGCGCAAGAAGATTGGTATCCTGTGGAGAGAAAAGTTTCTGATGGATTCTAATGTCTTGGGCGAATTACTGGGAAATGCAGTGGCATTCAAGAAAGACATACAGGCAAAAATCTCCAGAGAAATAACGGATAGTAGCCTGTCACCTTCTACTCCAACCAACTCGTCGGAAGAGTTGAAAGTGGTAGAGTCAGACAGTCAAGTGAAGTCGCTGCAAAGAGAAGAGTACATTCTTAGCGAAAGTGAAGATGACCTAGTAACCTCAGTTACTGCCCCACCCAGCACCACGTTGAAGCTTCTGCGCTTTGCGTTTACCAGATAATAACGATCCATTACATTCATTCTATAATCCACGCAATAAACTAGCTGCTATGGCCCCCTTGGTATAGGTTTCTGGTCCCGATAAGCTTTCTGGGGCCAACTTAAACACCTTTCTAAACTTTTTAAGATCAACTTTGCTCTCCAACACATCGTCAGTGAGATCCAGAGAGTTCACTCCCAACACTGTCGAGACTGCCTGCTCAATGTCCTGGAACTGCTCTTGCTCCTCACTTCTGAAAACCTTAACGACAATAACGTCTTGTCTCTTATCATCCACGCCAAATATCTTCAAGGCATCGTTGATTTTGTTAACCGGGGACAAATTGAAAATTACCTCTGTGTTGAGAGTTCTCGCCTTCATAGTACCACGCACATGGTTCTGGATGGAAGAATGGAGACTACTATAGAGCTGTTCCAATGAGATGATGTGAGTGGTGCTCAAGAAGCAGTAGTCGTAGTCTTCATTTCTGTTTATAAGTTCCGACTTTACCTCTGAAAGAGTTTCAGGCTCCACACCTTGGTAATATGCCAAAAAGGTGGCTAGCTGTGGATACTCGGGGAATTTCACCGTCTGAAATGGCATTAAAGGTTAGAGAAGTTTTGGTGTGCACACATTGTAGATGGAGTAGTAAAGTTGTCGACAATTCATACAAAAAGGTGAAGAACCAAAAGTAAAAACTTTTTAAAATTATTAGATCTATAACAAAGGCCTATAAAATGCAAATTCAATGAACCTTATAGTATTTTTTTTTTTTAACTCTTAGTATCTGGCCCTGGGCCATAATTTCCCATCTGCCATCTTCAATCTCTTATCCACAACCGCGAATGTAATTACATTACTATACATTGAATCAACCACCACATACGATGGGCAGCGAGCCGGATGAACTTTTCGATAAAGTTTTCTCCTCCCAGTCGCCTCCACCTACCCCTCCCGCAACTTTCCAGGAGAGAGTTTACCCGGAACTGCTACTACATCAAGCACCACATGGTGTCCATTACTATGGTTCACTACAGCAGGTGACTCGCCAGTTCGTTGATGACAATTCGTCCAAAAATATAATGCAGTTTTCCAGCTCCAACTTGGGAGTCCGTCTGCGGGAGATGGTGCATGCTTGGGATGCCATTGACTCAGAAGGTCGACATTCCTTCAATAATCCTGACTCTGACTTCAATGGGCCTGTGTCGTCGCCTAGTGCCGCCAACTCGCTATTTTCATGGTCAACCAGTGATGTTTCCATTGCTGCAAGAAAGCGGCAGCTCCTCGAACGTTCAGCCACGTCACAGTCGCTGAACGGAACGATTTCTAACCGAAGTGACCCTGGACTGCCACTACCGACATCAGCAGGTTCAAATCCGCTGGCTTTGCAACGACTCCCTCGTGTAGTGGAAAGGGAAAGTAATAAATTTATCCAGGACAGAATTGAGGTGATTAAAGCTCATCACAAGAGCGAGGCATCCAAGAAAATTGACGAGAGAAAGCGCAAAGATCACGAAATGCACCTACAACGTATCAAGCGCAAGGAAGCGGAGTACGAGCGCTCACTTAAAGCTGCTATTGCCTTACAGAACATGAACAGGCAGTCGGGTTTTTTCGGATCCCTTTTTGGCTTCTCTCAGAAGCAGAACTCTAGTAGCTTCACATTAGACATACTGGAGCCAGAGCCATACCCAACATTCACACAAGCCACGCCGCCGATGCGGTCAGCAACAGCTTCTCCGTCGAAACCCAAGAAGTCTTCATTATTTTCCTTCCGCTCGTCTACCAAGGTTGCGGGAGGTGTTGCTTCTACCTCTCCAGAATTCACTGTGGCTAAACCATCCATGGATGACGGCAGCACGCGCAGCGTCATTAGCTCAGAAGATGACGGTGATAATCAAGAGAAAACCACCGACGTGGCAGCCGGGTTTGAAGGACTAGATAGCATGTTAGACTCTCTCAATGTTGCACCATCCAAGTCAGAGAACAACTCCGTGGGTGACATTCTCTCCAGCCCCATAGAGAGAAGTTTCTCTTCCAACCAATTCATTGCATTAGAACCCAAAAAGCTTCCAGTGGAAAAGTCATAAGTCCCAGGTTTACGAAGTGAACAGCTTCCGTTCAGGAAATAAACAGTATCTTCGGAATGAGGAATTCCATTTCTACATGTTACGCCCATATTGTATATTAACAACTGCTCATGCAACCAAAAACCCATGTAATGCTATCTATGCGACGATATTCAATGCATTTGCATCGTCGGCAGCACCTACCTAGCAGCAGCCTTCTCGTTCTCTATAATACAATTGAGACCTAAAAAGGCCTCATCGAGTGCACGCTCAAACACATTCTCGAGTCTCCAACCTCCACCCAAGAACTCCTTGTTTTGGGCCAACCTGTTGACAAATGGATCATAGTAAGTGTCAGAGATGTCCACGTTGTCGTTTCCACTCCGACCCAAGAATGTATAACCCTTATGCAAATCTCTGTCTCCAAGGAATGGAGTGAACGGAGCCTTCTTGACAACTTCGTCGCCCTTTCCTTGCTTGAGACCAGCACCAGAATGAAATTGTTTGTCCAAGTTGTTTGTAATCTGCTGGAGTTGTCGTTTTCTTTGAGATGATCTCTTGATTTGTAGATTCTTCTGCTGTTTCATGATTTCCTCTGCATTGGCATTAGATGCTGAGAGTTTCTCCATCAACTCCACCTTCTGTTGTTGCTGGAACTCAACATCCTCAGCCTCCATCTGCCTTTGGATCTTGAGCTTCTCTTGTCTTAATCTCTCCGTTGCCTCCTGATACTTTGCGAGGTCAGCGTCCTTCTGACTTTCTCTCATGGCAATCTCCAAGATTTCAATCTTGTGTTCTGCCTCATACTGTTCCACTTCCTTTTGTGTTTTCTCAACGTCGACTCCCTCGCTCAAGTTGAAGACGAGGTTCTCCACATGTTCGAGATAAGCATTGTAGTCTTTCAAAGATTCAAAGTCATCTTGAGTCTTGTTGTAGATGCTCTGGATACGCTTACGCAAGTCAATCTCTCGCTCAATCTTGATATCCTCAAAGACTTGTTTCTTGAAGCGATTCTTTCTTAACATCTTCGTACATTTTGGATAGGGACATTGAGCTGGTCCAAGAGAGAAGATACGATCCACACAAGATTCACAAATTTTGTGGTAGCACTCAGGATTGATGAGAAACGTCATGTTCGGCGACAAGTACCTATCTGTTTTACAGATCGGACACATGTCTTTCGACCTGTCATCTTCCATTAGTACCAGAGCCATTGTACTTGAAGTTTTGTCATTTCTAATCCACCAGTCAAGTCTATATAATGGTGGGTGCAGGACAAATCCAGAGAAGCTATCCACCTGGAGTACAAGAGTTGGGAATTTTATAGGAAGATCACTAGTAAGAATTTGTTATGTTTTAAGGTTGCTGCTTTGTCAACTGGATTGTTGAACAGTTGGTTGTCATTGTTGTTTTCTAACAGATGTGAAGCAGAAATACATGAAATCAATTTGACTTAACATGAAGCTTTGAAAAGGATGCTTGGATGCTCATCAAGTGCCAATATGTCTATCTTGAGTCATTCGCCTGTCTTTATTTTCTACTTTTCTACGATTACTATTACGTGCTTTGATAAAATCTCAAGGTGAGATTCCTTACGTAACTTCCATACCTAGTGAAATCAAAAACGGCAGTTGGATCTATGTGTGATTTGAGAATTTTTAACAGGCAGATACTGTTGCACAATATAAGTAGTGTTGCGTTTGTGAGCTTCCTTTATCGTTCATTTCCACTTAACTGGCTTGACTGCTAACTATTGTATCCATATGGTGCGTTACTAGAGACGTTCCATACGTCTCCAAGATTTTAAGCTTTATCGTTCAAAGAAATATGTTTGTGTCATTGGTTGTATAGTTTTTGGATTCCATCTCTGATGGCGTGATGGATTGTTTACCGTATCTCTCACGAATGCTGTTATTGTTGGAAAAATCAATATTGACATTTTGAATCTCAGTCCACTTTATTACTCTAGGATGACCTTTAAACAAATTTCTTTGAACCTCTACACAACATTTGCTGATCGCTATATGTAAATTCAATTCAACGTATGTTATTGTCTTCTGAAGAAAGGATACACTACACCTAAATCCCTAATCCCTAATTACAGTTAGGTGACCCATCTAGAGAGACAATACGATGACTAACTGTGATATCACCTCTACCAGCTAAATGTCTAAGCGTTGAACATCGCGTCAATCCCGTTGTCTATCACCCAGTTTCCTTAAATTTTCTTCAGTGAGTAGTAGGTGCCTAAAAGGATGACTGAATCAAACGAAAATCAGGATTCTTATCTGTTGAATTGTCAAGCTATAAAGTCATCGAGAATTGTCAACCGTCTCGATTCTCCGGCTATTTCTGCCTAAAAGATGAATTGATCATGAGTCCCATTTCAAAAAAAAAGTTCAATGGTTTCTCCCGTGATTTCTAGCTACTCCGTAAATTACAAGATCTTCCCAAACTACAATTCTTTCTTCATTTTCTTAGCTGAAAGCAAATGATCAATAATCACAGCTTACCATTAGAAAGCTATCCTAGACGGATTGTACTGCACTCAGCCCACATATACTAAGCTTTAGTATCAACAAACACCATCTCCAACAATCTTTCGGATCATGGAAAATCCCACAATATGCTCTCTAGCATTTCCATATAGGATTGCAGAGAATAGCAAAACTCAATTGTCCACCCTCATTCTCACCAATGAAGACGATTCGTGTCGGTATTCCTTACGCATTAAAGATGGAAGATGCAACGGCATTGATAGGTACTATACTGACTCGAAACAACCATTAGAGGGCCGTCTAAATTTTGTCAGTAATCTCTCGGAGGCCAATCCGCTTCTATTGAGTGTTGCTCCCGAGTTCCATAAGTTAAAGCTACAGTTGAAGGTATCCCAGACAACACAAGACAGAGACAACTTCCTTATTATACTAAAAACTCAAGGCGACGACACCGACCGGGCTGTTTTGGAAGAATACCTACTTCTGGATGAATATGGAGTTAGAAATAGGGATGTCTCGAAAATCTCTTTGGCCAAATTCATCCTGAGTGATGCTCCAGAGACAGTGGTTGTCAATGATACCTTTGACAGTAAAGGTCTATCAGGCAAGCAGCTCAATGTCTCTTTGTGGGAACAAAGTGCTCAGGGATTTCAGCAATTGTTCACGTTTCAACTATGGATAGAGGAATCGTTAAGCAGCCTGACCTCGACACCTAAGTTGACTGTACAGCCGGAGTTCAAAACCGAAGTATCAGAGACCCCAACATCAACATTCACCTTGGCTGAGCTTCGAAAAGCATATAATTTCAACATAGACGATGGTCCTGAGTTCCGCTCAGTGCTAAATAAGTATGAGGTGCTGATGCCAAGGTTAAAGAAGACTTTGACCTCGATCCAGGATGAAGCTCGAATAATGGAGGCCAGCCTTCGCAGAATAATGTCTTCGCAATCAAAAATCATTGAACTCTTGGACTCAACTATTCATATGCAATTTAATCCCTTATTGCGGAAACTCAGAGTAACCAAACGTCTCGCACGACAGTTTAACTTGATGTTTGCACCTATAGAAAAAAATGTGGGAATGCTCTTAAAGAAAGTTCTCAACATTTCCACTCTACTGAAGACTCTTGGCTACTTCAACAAGGTTCTCCCAAGCGAAGGTGAGCTGTCCAGCAAGAAGACATTCGAAAGAAATTCGAAAGAGTACTATGAGTGGCTCAATAAGTATTTATCGAACGAGAAGGATAGGCCACAGCTGAAATTATTGCTCAAGAGAAAGGCATTTGAACTCTCGAAGTTAGACTACTTGAGCGCATTGAACTCTGCCACTAACAATCAGTACTTTAACCAACATTTGGAGAACATCTTGAAGTTCTGCAACCTTAAGGTTGAAAATAACGGTGTTTTCGATTTTCAAACTTACAATGACACAAAGTCCAGTCAAAATTTATTAAGCGACGATGATAAACTTTTCCTTAATAGTTTGTCTCGATTCAATAGTGAGAAGTTGCAGCTTCGTCAGTTGATTGAGTCTTCTCGCACGAACGAGGAGTTAACAAATTTGATCAAAAATAACTCACTAACTTATGTCAAAACAGATGACAGTGGTCTTTCTCATCCTGGAGATAGGGAACTTCCCACTTCTGACAAAACAGCCATCACGCTTGACTTGGTATTTCCTAATTCAACACAAAGTACAACTAATAATCTAGAGGAAATGGGACAAATGTCTGGAATACTTTATGCTCTTGGGGGGAAGGGAAAGCCCGGCTGGCATAAGGAGTGGGTAGTCTTACGTGATGGACAATTGATGGAGTTTTCTGATTGGCGAAAAGGAAGACTGCCAATCAACAAGCCTATTGACATTGCTTTGTCCAATATTAAAGCTACTAAGTATGAAAAGAGACAGTTCTGTTTTGAGATCGTCACCTCGCAGAATCAAAAGCACGTTTTTCAGGCATTGGACAATGACGAAAGGAACAAGTGGATGAAATCACTCTATAATGCTGGACAGGTCACTCTGAAACTCATCAATAAGAGCAATGCCCATCCAAAAAAGCTTAAAACACTGTACAAGCCGCTGACCCCGCAGGTTTTGTCACCCACTGAGTTAGACCGACCGGGTTCACCTGTTTCTATCATTTCCACTGCTCACAATTCTGGCTCCAATGTGGACTGCTTGGAATTGGTGCGATCAATAGAAGGTGCCGGTAATAGCGTTTGCGCAGACTGTGGTTCAATGGATTCTGTGGAGTGGATTTCCAGCAATATCCTTGTTGCGGTGTGCGTTCAATGCTCGTCATGTCATAGACACATGGGCTCGCATGTCTCCAAGATTCGCTCACTCAAGTTGGATAATTTCACCGCAGAAGGTCTTGTGTTACTTGAGTATGTCAATAACAGCCTGGTGAACAGCTACCTTCAGGATACTAAGGAAACAATTGCATCAGATAGTAATGACGAAGATCGTCTATCGTTCATCAAGCAAAAATATATTCAGAGGGCCTTCATGGAACCCATAGCTGATATAAATTCACTACTTGTTCAATCAGTGCGGAAAGTTGATATTTTTGGAGTGATCAAGAGTCTCAATTGTGGAGCAGACCCCAACTTGCGTCTTCAAGTGGGATCTTCAACTCACGAAATTGAACCTAGCATTATCTCTTTATTTGAATATTCGCTACGGAAAGCAGTGAAGGTGGATGCCACGGGGGACTCTTCTAAGGACTACTTCGTTATTTCAGAGTTACTCCTCCTCCATGGGTGCAATATTCAGAACATCCTTACATTGAACCCTGCCTTCAGATTCTCGGAGGAAGCACAGGAATACTGGGAAAGAAAAAAGCTGCGGGTTTCGTAAGCCCTACGAACAAAACAACAGCAATCCACTTTTAATTTTTAATTTTTAATTTTTAATTTCTAATTTCTAATTTTCAATCTTAATTTTAATTTTTAATTAGTTTAATTTTTTAAAAGCTATTCTATAATCATGAATGAACATTCGGTTCCTCCCCTATATTCACTCCGTTCTGTTGCGTAATCTGGTCGAGTAATTTGACAGTGGTTCGTGCAGTCCACTATCAGACCAAATCCCGCTCTATAACTCCACATTTTCATTCAGTTCATAGTGGCTTATGGATGCGACATCTTCCCCAAATTCTGCGGATAGCATCCATTTAGGCAGTCCCGCTCCGGCTTCAAATGGGAGTGAGGACTCTTTGGAAAGTCACATACTGGCCATCTCAAACGATGATGTCAATGGTGGTCGGTCACGGTCATCCACAACAAGTGGGTTCTTGAACCTTATTAATAACGGCTCAGTGACTGGAATCCTGAAACAAAATCATCGGAAGGGCCGCTTGATCTCGTTATACCGGCTATTGCTTTTAGAACTTAACCTTCCTGGACCAGGTTCTTTGAAGCATCGGTCTGCTGTGGACCTCGAGGAGGAAAAACGTTCCTACGAGATGCTTGTGAACATGGGAAAGATTCCCATTTATTTGGAGAAATTCATGCTTTTTGGGCTTTTGGTGTGTTTCAACTCGTTCCTAACCCTATTCACATTGGTACCTTTGAAGATATGTATTGTCACATATCGAGCCATAAGAACACTCCTCAATCCAGCAGAGCGACTGTTTGACATAATTGCATCGAGATTCCGTTTTGTCAAGCGGGATTTGACCACTCTAATACTTATTGCATTGAGTGTCTACATTCTAGGAAGTCCATCTCTTGAGGTCTCCAGATTGTACCATGACATTCGTGGCCAGGCCCATATCAAACTTTATGTGATGTTTGGCGTTTTAGAAGTCACTGACAAGCTTCTCTCGTCGCTTGGCCAGGAGATCTTAGTGGTACTTTTAGGCATTCCAGTTACTGTGACTAGTCCACGCAACATCACAAAGCTCCTATTATTTTTCTCCCTTGCATTATTGTATTCCTGTTGTCATTCTTATGTGCTCATCTACCAAACTGTTTCATTACATGTGGCAGCTAACTCATACTCAAATGCATTGCTCACACTTCTTCTATCCAATCAGTTTGCCGAGCTCAAAGGTGCAGTGTTCAAGAAGTTCGAGAGAGAAGGCTTGTTTCAGGTCACCATGTCTGACTTAACTGAAAGATTTCAGTTGACCATTATGTTGGCTGTGATTGCTTTACGGAATATTTTCCAGTTGGGTAGAACTCAATTGGGACTAATCCCCGACAGTTGGAACTCTTGGAATAAATGGATTGGTGCCATCTTTGGACCCACTGTCGTCGTCCTTGGCAGTGAAATCTTTGTTGATTGGGTCAAGCATTGCTTCATTAATAAGTTCAACAGAATTAGACCCAGAGTCTATGATAATTTTCTTTACGTCTTGAGTCAAGATTTCATGGAGATCTTCTCAGAAAACTCAAAGACCTTGACACTGCATGAGATCTCCGATCATATTTTAGTTACCAAACGTATTGGCTTGCCAGTCATGCCACTTTGCATTTGCTTCTTGAGCATGTTGTCTCGGGATTTACTGATGGTGTTCTTACCTTCCGCAGCTACGCTCGGTCCAATATTGGCTAGCTTGGCTTTAATCAGCTTGGCATTGATTGCTGCTCTTGTTTTTAGATTGCTCTTGAGCTTGTGGCTTCTCAAATGGGCTAGACACATTAGGCATAATCGTGACGCTCATCAGGCAGAACTTCGGATGGCTGAATCCAAAGTGAGAGAGGCAAGTGGGCAAGACTCGAGTTTGAAGAGCCCACTTGATTCACCATTCGAGGACAATGAGAGAGTCAATTCACCAGGTCTTGAACTTCCCATGTCTCCTTCGCCATCCGAGATTCTGCTTGACACGTTACCCAGAAATCATCATGATGACATGGATATTGCAACGTCGTCTGGTGTCGAAAAAGATGATTCGGTTGCGTATTTGAACTACGAATTGCACCACCGGTCTGTCTTTGAGTCTGAAACAGAAATTGCATCATCTTTTATTCCTGGCATACCCAACACAGAACAATCAAGCATAAATCCTAAAACAAGGTCGTATCTATACGACTGGGGAGAGCGAGTACCACCCACGCTCGAGGAGAAACGAAACGAGCAGGTTAAGCAAAAACATATTGCTTCGCCCATAAAGACGGAACGTTGGGAGGACGACCTCGGGAACGTGCACAGGTATGAGATGTCCAGTAAGCGTATCTGGTAATTTCATTGTTTAACATATACAAATGTAGCTATTTACAGAAAGGAGATGCTATTTACTTGTCTTCAACAATTGCTCCTTCAACAATTTGCTGATATAGTTGACAGTCTGGGGTCTAGGTCTCTTGACAGCAGCAGTAAAGGCCAAAGAGCTGGTGAGCAAGGCCAAAGCTCCAGCCTGATGAGCAGCAGCCAAAGGAATAGGCACCAAGTAGATCAAAGTAGAAATACCCAACGCAACCTGAAGAGTCACCAAGCCCATAATACCGTGGAACCTCTTCTGTGCCAGAGTGGGAATAATGCTCTTGTTCCGCTTGACAAACGACTGAGCAGCGACAACAGAAAAGAAAGTGGTGATTGCAAAGATTCTGTGAATGAGCTGAACAGTAGTTGGGTTCTCTAAGAGGTTTCTCCACCACAAATCAGAAAGGTCTTCTTTTCTGGCAAAAACAGGAGACATGAGCTCGTTGCGAGAAGGCAAGTAGTCGTCTCCCATGTGAGGAAATGTGTTGTAGATCAAGCCAGCATCCAAGCCTGCCACCATACCTCCAGTCATTGCAGTGAAGAAGGTGAGAACCAAGAGACTGCGAGCGATGGTTCTAGTCTTGTTCAAAGCAGGACTATTTAACTTTGCAAGTAACTCAGTGACTTTGTCAGGGTTTGTCTTCAAGGTCTTGATCCATTTGTTCTCATTGAAAATCTCAAACGCAGTCCACAACACTCCCAAGTACATCAAGAAAGCAGCACCCAAATGCGTGGTCAATCTGTACTGAGAAACGGTAGGCTTGGAGTTTCTCTCTGCAAGCTGGTCCTCGTCCAAACCTGACTTGACCATCCACCAACCGATGGCACCTTGCAATCCAAGCAAACCAGTGAGTCCAACCACTCTTCTGGTAACATGGGGACTGAACTTTTTAGTTTTCCAAAAGTAAATGGCAGGCAAAATGAAAAACATTCCAATGGCACGGCCAAGGAGTCTGTGGCCCCATTCCATGGAGAAAATGAACTTGAACTCTTCCAAGGTGATGTGCGAGTTCAACTGCTTGAACTCGGGCGATTCCTTATATTTATCGAACTCTTCCTGCCATTCCATTTCGTTCAAAGGAGGAATGGTTCCAGTAACAGGCTTCCACTCCGTAATAGACAAGCCCGACTCTGTCAATCTGGTCAAACCTCCAATCACGACAATACCAAAAATTAACCCAGATGTAGCCACTAGCCAGTAGCCAGTGATCTTACTGGACACCACAGGAGGGAGGTTCTTGGTCTTCAACATACTCTTGACAGCCTCCGAAGTGGCCGGGCTTGCTGGAGAATTGCCTGCAAGGGTTGTAGATGAATAGCTTCTTGTAGGTCTAAAATTCTGCCAGAGCCTAGTAATCGGCGAGGTGCGTGGTCTGGCAATGGACAAACGAGACACATTGGCCCGTGCAAGTATGTTCAACACACTGGTGTTCTTTGTGAAGTAGAATCCTGACCTGCAAAACATTGCTGGGGAAGACTTCCAACTGGTGGTGAATAAAGTGGTGGGATGTTCTCCTGCATCACGAGAGGATCCATTGGAAATCAAACGATTATTATGGGCTGGAGACTGCAGAGGAAGCTGCTATGAAATATATTAACTAAAACGATAACCAGGAAGATTTGTTGTTTAAGAAAGAGAGTAGAATTAAAATAGCAAAATAGCGGGTTTTATATTTTGTAAAGTTATTGTAAAATTTGTTATTCAAAAGTGATGAAGGGTCGATCATTAGTGTCAGCGAGAGTGGTACAAATGGCTGCGAAAACTTAAGATTCTCTATCCTAGTATATAGATTTACAAACCTTATACCACATTCATGGATTTTTTCCAAACAGACATAATCCAAACCTCACTATGTATTTTTGCTGTGCTTGTAGCCATCACAACTTTGTCGGCTGTTGCACTCTTCCTCATCCGCATGTGGATGGACAGAACCAGACCTGACTATTCTGCAAGCATTGGTTTGAATGGCTTTGTCTCTACACCTATTCACAAACCTCCAGACAAATACGGAGGTTCATCCTCAACTACATCAACCGACTCGATTGCTCCATACCGCTGGTTTGGCGAGCCCGGTCCCCAAATGTCAGGGAAACCCGGCACATCAGAAACATCTCGAAAGAGTAGGGCGAAAGAGTTTCGACAGTTCAAGTGGCCACTGGGGCTGGCTACATTGACAGGGGAAAACTCCATTTCTGGATTGAAGAAAAGTACTCCATGTTATCTTGATTTGATTGCATCTACAGGGTCTCCGTTCATGTTCAAGAAACGATATCTGACTAAGGAGCTCTTGTCACTTCGTCCCGTTCCCATGAGAGACCCACCACCTGACGACCATATTCAATTATCGTCGCTTCTTCGCTACGAATGCACATTACCTACCTCGGGATGGGTCTCGCTGCAAAATTTCCAAAGAAGTGTTAGTGAGTGTACCGTATTCTTACAGCTGGCAGACCCAGCTACCAAAAATCTTGGAGTGTTCAAGCTTCTCCACTTGGGTGCAAGTGACCAAGTCTATTCGAATCCCGTCCACTTTTTTGAATCTTATTGCTTCATTGTGATTCTGGCTGTCCACACCTTGGCCATATCTACGCAGAGCCCAGATTTGCAAAGTTTGGTTGTCGATGTTGTCTCGTGTTTCTGTTGGGAGCATTGGCATCTCTTATATTTGCTTACGACGAAGAAGGAACAGCATTCTCTCGGGGCAAAGTCGTTAGATTCCCTTTACAAACAGTACTTTCTCGTCCACAACCTCGAGCCTTTCAAGCTCAGTCGTCCTGCTATCTACGGTATATTTGTTGAGCTTTGCACCCACGCTCTCGCCAGTCGGCCCAAATCAGAAGCCACTCGCAGGTTGGTTGCGTTGTTCTTGGAGTGTGCTGCAGAAACAGAGTGTCTGGAGTACGACCTTATGTTGCCCTATTTGGCCCGAGCCGTGACCAGCAGTTACAAGTCAAGCACCAAGTCATTTTTTTACGTTGTCCTATTAGAAACCGTGAAGCCACACATCCATTGTTGCCTTAAAGCCCAGGATGTATATTCACTGGAATCAGTGCTTCATGCCTTGATACGGCATGGATTAGATGCCTCCAGTACTTCCGTGATAGAAAAAGTGACACAGTTATGTCGGGTCATAGGAGAACGGTTTGCAGAATTGACTTTATGGGCAACAACCGAACCACCTGTGAGAGCTAATTCAGAGATTGCAATTTCATACGTTGCACCTGGGGCGTGGCGACCCTTTCAGTAGAACCTCAGGTAGTATGTCTGACCAGTCCAAAAGAGCCATTATACCTCGTTGTCTATGTGGCTACAATCTGTGCCTTAGATTAAAAAGCAACTTGATTCGGTAATTATTAACCCAATGCCTTTGAAATATCTTCAATTACACAATCTGTAAGATATCTTCAGGTACAGGAACCCACTGAAACCTCTTAAATCACTTCCCTCAGTGAGTGGTCGCTAAGCATTATTTTCCTAACCGGGAAGCTTACTCTAAAAAGTTCCCTGCAAATGGCATCTAATTCCATGCGAGTTTCGGGTATAAAGCCACCATGCACTACCGTTTAACTATCAGAGGGATGTTTGGAGGTTAATGCCAGTTAATGACATGTGACAAGTTTTATGGCCATTAAAGTCTACAACATGATTGGTCTGAATGCTATGATTATGTCCAGATTAATCTAGTGAGTGCGACTGTTTTTTCCATGAGAAAAAAGTGAAAGAAAAGAAATAAGAATCTCTGTTGTTACAGCATATTTATCCGAGGTAGCGCACATCTGATTTCCAACCACATGCACTCGACGGTGCTGCGGAGATATACTACTTTCACAATATATATAGCAAGGGCATCCCAGCCACCAAGTTCCTATCGCTTAGCATATTTATTACATAGAAATGTCCGGATTAGAGTTGGCTACTGCGGCCGTTGTGGGCTCTCAGTTACTTGATGCAAAGTACCACGTCAAAGAAGATCTCATCTTGATTAAAAACGTTGCAAAGAAGGTCATTCCTTACTACTACAACGTTGCTAGAGGCCGTGCCAGTTATTGGTACTACTTCGAGCATGCTGCCAAGAAGTTCCCCAAGAACAGGGCCGTGGCGTTCCCAAGGCCCAAGGAAAACCCTCCATCCATTACCTACGACGCGGAAGGTTATCCCATCTATGATGATCAGTTCAGCTTGGAGACCTACACCTACGAAGAGTTGTATGACATGGTGCTTAGATTCAGTTACATCTTGAAGAATGATTATGGCGTGACCTCTAAGGATACCATCGGTGTCGACTGTATGAACAAGCCGTTGTTCATCATCATCTGGCTCTCGTTGTGGAACATTGGTGCGTTGCCTGCGTTTTTGAACTACAACACCAAGGATAAGCCTTTGGTGCACTGTATCAAGATTGCCGGTATCAGCCAAGTGTTGATTGACCCGGACTGTGCTGAGCCAATTCGTGCCACTGAGGACAAGATCAATAGAGAGTTGCCCAATGTCAAATTGCACTACATCAACGAACCAGAGTTGCTCCGGGTATTGTCAGACAAGAATCGTCCCAAGTATAGAGCTCCAGATAATACTAGACGACCTGAAGATTCCACTTCGTCGTGCTGTGCGTTGATCTACACCTCTGGAACCACTGGACTTCCCAAATCAGCCATTATGTCATGGAGAAAGGCATTCATGGCAAGTGCGTTCTTCGGAACAATCATGAAGATCGGTAAGAATTCCAATGTCATGACTGCCATGCCATTGTATCATTCCACAGCCGCCATGCTTGGTGTATGTCCTACACTTCTGACTGGAGGAACTGTGAGTATCTGCCAAAAGTTCTCTGCATCCACGTTTTGGACCCAGGCCAAGTTGGTGAATGCAACCCACATCCAGTATGTTGGAGAAGTTTGTCGTTACTTGTTGAATGCGAAGTACCATCCAGACCTGAAGAACCATAACGTGAAAATTGCCTACGGAAATGGATTGCGTCGGGATATTTGGAGAGAGTTCAAGTCGCGCTTCACCATTGACGGAGTTGGAGAATTTTATGCCTCCACCGAATCTCCAATTGCCACCACCAATATCCAATTTGGTGATTTTGGTGTCGGCGCCTGTCGTAAGTACGGAACGTTAATCACATCTGTGTTGGGTCTCACGCAGGTATTGGTCAAGATGGATCCAGATGACGAAAATGAAATCTGGAGAGATCCAAAGTCAGGCTTCTGTGTTCTGGCCGACAACAACCAACCTGGTGAATTATTGATGAAGATTATGGACGCCAAGAACGTCGAGGGCTCGTTCCAGGGATACTATGGAAACAAGTCAGCCACCAATGAGAAGGTCATTCGAGACGTATTCAGAAAGGGAGACGCTTGGTTCAGAAGTGGAGACTTATTGAAGATGGACGAGGATGGCTTGTTATATTTCGTGGACAGATTGGGCGACACATTCCGTTGGAAATCCGAAAATGTTTCTGCCACCGAAGTGGAGAACGAAATCATGGGATCCAAGGTAACCAAACAGAGCGTGGTGGTTGGTGTGCGTGTTCCCAACCATGAAGGCAGAGCTGGCTTTGCCGTGATTGACCCTGTGGATGGATTGAGTGACCAAGATGTCTTGGACAAGGTGTATGCTCATGTGAACACTGCATTGCCCAAGTATGCTGTTCCACAGTTTATTAAGATTGGAGCCAATGCTATTCAGGCATCTCATAACCACAAGGTTCCAAAGAACCAATTCAAGAATCAGAAATTGCCCAAAGGTGAAGATGGAAGGGACCTTATCTACTGGTTGAACGGCAACAAGTATGAGGAATTGACTCAAGATGCGTGGGCTCAGATCATGAGCGGAAAATCTAAGCTTTAGATAGGGCTACAGCGTATATCCAAATAATTATCGTTTCTTATTGAATATAAACAAATATCAAATTTGCTCATTCCTTTACTTTTCAGAGATGGCAACGACACCAGGCAAGTCCTTTCCCTCCAACAACTCCAAGGAAGCACCACCACCAGTAGACACGTGGGACAACTTGTCGACAACACCGAACTTCTTAGCAACAGTGGCAGTGTCACCACCACCAATTATGACGGTGTTACCAGCCTCGGCAGAAGCGACAGCAGCATCCAACAAAGCCTTAGTACCCTTAGCAAAGGCGTCGAACTCGAAAACACCTGGTGGACCGTTCCAGACGATGGTCTTGGCCTTGGCAACAGCGTCCTCAAAGAGCTTGATGGACTTTGGACCAGCGTCAAGACCCATCCAGCCGTCTGGGATACCCTCTTCCTGAGTGGCCACTCCAGTCTTAGCGTTCTTGTCGAACTTGTCGGCGGTGACAAAGTCGACAGGCAAGACGAGCTCAACACCGTTCTTCTTGGCCTTAGCGACCAAGTTCTCGACGTTGGCAGCACCGGCCTCGTCGTAAAGGGAGTCACCAATTGGCATCTTGTCCAACACCTTCTTGAAGGTGAAGGCCATACCACCACCAACAATCAAAATGTCGACCTTGTCCAACAAGTTGTCGATCAATTGGATCTTGTCAGACACCTTAGCACCACCCAAGATGGCCAAGAATGGTCTAACTGGGTTCTCCAAAGCCTTAGCAAAGTATTCCAACTCCTTGGCCATCAAGAAACCGGCAGCCTTCTGGTCCAATTCGAAACCAACCATGGACGAGTGGGCTCTGTGAGCAGTACCGAAAGCATCGTTGATGTAAACGTCAGCCAATGCGGTCAAGCCCTTTCTGAACTTCTCCACATCCTCAGCAGAGGCCTTCTCCTTCTTACCGTCAACCTTTCTGGAGCCCTCCTCCTCAATGTGGAAACGCAAGTTCTCCAACAAGAAAACCTCACCAGCAGAAGCGCCATTGACAGCCTTCTCGACTTCTGGACCAACAGAGTCGTTCAAGAAGGTCACCTTCTCATCAGGCAACAAGGACTGCAATTCCTTTGCAACTGGAGCCAAAGAGTACTTCTCGACCTTCTCTCCGTTTGGTCTACCCAAGTGGGAGGCCAAAATCACGGCCTTAGGCTTGTACTCCAACACATACTTGATGGTTGGCAAGGCAGCAACAATTCTCTGGTTGTTGGTGATGGTAGTACCGTCGAGTGGGACGTTGAAGTCAACTCTGATGAAAACTCTCTTGTTGGCGAGATCCAAATCCTTAACAGACAATTTCTTAGACAATGACATGACAATTCTTATAGTAGCAAGTGCTATAGTTGAAAAAGACAGAAACGATTGTGCCCGGGGCCCTACCACCTTATATAGTCGCGGCCTCAGTGCACTTTTCCTGTGTCTCGGACTTCATTCCCTACGGCTTACCTTGATCCGTCACCTGAGATATGACACCACTCAGTCAGGAGACCCTGGTGGGTGTGGATTGGGGGGTGTATCGTGGTGGTTGGTTGTGTAGAAGCAATTGAGTGTATCTAATGCTTTTTGAATTGTCTAGTGTTGTGGTGATACTGCCAACACGGGGATTTTTCTCAATGTGTGCTGGAATTAGTTCTTTTCCTCATAGTCGCATAGAACTTAAAGGACTGGGAAGTAGAAATCATGGTGGGGAAACATTTCAGCACCAATTTTCTTACTTCAATTTCTTCATCATAAATTTTTTTTTTTTTAGAATTGCTCTCTTCATTTCGTGGTCTTCACATATTAATTCAGTATTTTCCAACACCTAATCCCGAATACCCCGGACCCGGACTGGCGGACCCAGTGACCCCGGCCTGCACAAGCGCATACAACCATGGCATGCGCTCAATGTGCTTACGGGCCACTACCATTATATCGCGGGAACTCTTTTGGCCTGGACACTTCCCGAATCTTCTCGAACGTACTGCAGACAGCACCAGCATCAATCCATCGCTTACTATAAGTGAAAGATAGAGTGGAGACATTTCGTAGTGAACAATACAGAAAAATAACATGGAAAAATTATTGCAGTGGTCGATTGCTCAACAAAGCGGGGACAAGGGGGCCATGGAGAAAATCGGCCAACCTGACCCAAAAATGCTCGAGCAGCTCTTTGGTGCTCCAGATGAGCCTGCTCTAATGAGACAGGCCATAAGTGTGGTGGAAAACCCGGAGGCCTCCGACGATGACAAGTTAGTTGCGTTGGAGAACTTTGAGATGTTGATCGAAAACTTGGATAATGCAAACAACATCGAGAACATGAAGCTCTGGCCCGCAGTCATTGCTCAGTTGCTGAACTCCAACGTTGAATTCCAAGTATTGGCTGCCTCCATCGTAGGCATTGCCACACAGAATAACCCAGACTCGCAGACGGCGTTTCTAGCCAAGGACAACGGTTTGTCCAAGCTTGTGCAATTGGCGTCTGACTCTGCCACCCCAACTTCTCTTGTGTTGAAGTGTTTGTTTGCAATGGCCAGTTTGGTGAGGAACTTCCAGCCTGGTACCGAGCAGTTCGTCAAGCTCGGCGGTCTCGAGGCCATCAAGTTGCAAGGCTCTGACCACAGAATGTTGTTGCGCAAGCTCTCTCTTCTCTCTGCGGTATTGTCGACGGGATTGGACGACGAAAAGAGGCAGCATATTCATTCAGACAAGTTGGTCGAGCAGCTTGTGAACGTGCTTGCCAAAGACGGAAACGTTGGATGCATCGACAAGGCCCTCAATATTCTCACCCAGTTAAATCACTTGAAGTTCGACTTCACCCCACAGGAGATCTCTCAGTTGGCTGCCAACTTGGACACCATCGAGCACATGAGAGACCAGCTTTCACATGACGACTTTGATGCAGCAAGGCAAGTAGCTTCCTCTTAAGGTGACCATGAAGTGTCATCCATTCTTCTCTCCTTGTATTACTAACATATTCAGCAGATTCATCACTGCAGACTTCATTCGCAACGATTGCACTTAATACATGAACTTTAGTCATTGATTACCTGATTCGGGTCGGACGACGTGAATACCCTTCTGATGGCCGAATTCACTGTAGGAGGCACGATGGTCTTACCGTTGACTGTGCCCAAATTATCTTTCTCGCTGAGTCTTTTGAAAAGGCTGGCAGGAGAAGTGTAGAATTCGTAGAGTTTCTCTGCCTTCATTTTAGACATTAAGTTGAACTTTTTCATCATCTCCACAAACGTGCTCTTGCGGTCACTTCCCAGTCTAGTCTGTCCAAAGTTAGCAAACTCAGGATTTCGTTCATGTTTGTCATACAACGAATTTCCGATAGTGAAAGTGAAACTAGTAAGCCAGTCAATGGTTTCCTCGACTGACCTGGTTAAAAAAATATTCACACCCAACGACACCTCGGTCTCTATTAGCAATTTTTGAGCTTCGCTAGCGCTCATAGGATGGTCATCTTCGTCGAGTTGCCTTGTAGTTGTCATGTTCATCTGCAGCAACATTTGCTCTCGATATCTCTTGTCTTCCGCAGATTGGAGTTTGCGAAGGTATTCTTTAAAGCACGGCACGAGAATTACCAAATGATGTTTCAGAAGCGGATTCTCTATTTTTGCTCGTCTGAGTGCTGTACTGATGTGGACCTCCAAGCTCCCATTTTGTATTCTATCGATTAGATCTTGCGGTTCATAATAGAGAGCGAGCACTCTTTCAGAAATTTCTTTAGGTTCACATGGAACAAACACATCCTCTTCAGCATTGTAGTCAGCTGTGACTTTCCTTTTCCATGAGACCAATGGAATTTCCAAATACGTCCTTCGAACAGCTGAGTTTGAAAAGCATTCTTTGAAATGTTCGGTTGAAATCAATTCCTCGAGGCAAAGAGCTACTTCCACGATCATTTCTTTGAAGATTTCATCTCTGGTACGTCTCAATTTGTTAGCCAAGCGCCAATCCTTGTCGGAGAAGCCATTTTTGGTTTTCGATTCTTTAGGTTTGTTTCCTTTGGTTGTGCCTTTTGCTTTCGACTTGGCTACTTTGGGTGCTGGTGGAGGAGAGGAAACAGCAGAAGAGCTGCTGATTGGGTCAGAAAACTCTCCGGTGGGTGAATATTTAACTCGCTTCGAGCTGTGGTTCTCTTGTCTCGCCTGCGACAATTCCAGAATCAACGATGCAGATGAAGTACCAGTAAAGTCCACCCTACTCACTCTTTCGAGCGTCGGAGATGAATTAAGAACTTGCTTGCGGAGACTAGGAGGTTTCATGCTAGATTTCTGGCTGGCACTCACTATAAGATCACGGTAGAACGCGTCGTCTTCTGAACTTGTTAGCCAACTCATGTCGAGGATGCTGGTTTTCTTTTTGGGAGGAGAGGATTCTTTGTTTTTCGATGGGGCAGTCTCGGAGAGTTCTTCAGTCTCCAATTCCGTACTTGGTTTCATTCCATCGCTTTTGGTGTCTTTATCAACGTTATGGATTTCAGAGTCATCTGAGACGCTGTTGGGTTAGTATGAGGCAAAAAGTGATCAAAAAACAATGAGACTTACAGGATGATCTCACGGTGGCTTCTGTCATGTCTTACTGGCAGCGAGTTGGAGCTCGGATCACTCAGAAGCTCTATCAATTCCATGAATTTTAGATTTTGATCTCATATGAGTTCTGCATCTATACATCCTTGAGATGGTTGTAATGATTATGATGTGATGAAGTAGGTATTGATTTTATGTTTTGATACGGATGTGAAGTATTCAATTAATTCAACCTTGTCAAGGTGATCTTAAGTTTTTAGAAATTGTAGAATTTTGCCATTTTCGTAACTATTGAATTGTATGATTATTTTGATTATAGCTGATTGTTGCGAATAGTATTTGTTCCCATACCTCTTTATACATAATCCATATACAACAAATCAATAAAATAGAACAATATTATTCCTTGTAAATCCGGTTATAAACAATTCTGAGATACATGAAGTAGAATAAAACTTAATTAATCAAAAATATAATTACACCCTCCCCAGCTAATGTGAATATCGTCTCCGCCCTTCTCTACACCCGTACCCCTCACATACTCGTCCAAGATCAAGACACAACTTCCATACTAACTTTCTAAGCCCAACCTCCACCATGGGAAATCGACATCGTGCGGTCAGCATGTCGTTCAGCGGCAGCATGTCGAAAGATGACGAAAAGAAGTCACAGCAGTCACTCGCAGATCTTCGCTCAATCTATAAAGATGTCCGGTACGACTGGCCTCAACTAGTATCAGGTGAAGTATCTCCGCTAGAATTGGCAATTGGGTTTCTAGACGATACCTCGGTGGGATTGGCACACCGCAAGTCTGAATTTGATGAGTTGTGCCAACTCACAGCGGAGTCGCTCCGGGCTGCTGTGGTAGAAAACCACGATACTTTCAATAATAGTGTTGGTCTGTATCATTTGCTTCTTTCCATGGCAAAGGAATCCCAGGATGACTCCACGCACATCAAGAATTTAATTGAGACGAGTACGCGAGATATGAAGGACCGGTCCCTCTATCTCAAGGATTTGGACAACAGTTCCACCAAGTATGCTGAGATGATTGATATCTTGGATGCCATGGAGGACTTGCATAAGTTACCCGAGCAGATTGACAAGTTGATCACCGAGAAAAAGATTCATGAAGTCTACGATGTAATTGCAGAGGGTCACAAGACCGCTGCGAAGTACAACTTGTGGTCTTTATCGGCCATGAGTGCCACGCAAGTATACCTTGAAATGCAGTCTAACAATCTTTATGATATGATCGTGGACGAATTGAAAAATGAGATCTACCTTAAGAACTTGTCGCTTCTCAGTCAGGGAAAGGATTCGTGGAGCAGTTTGATACAGTCCAATAATCATCAGATTGCTTCATTTAAAAGCTTGCTCGGTCAGCTGACAAGTTTGGAGCTGTACATTTATAACTCTGCAAATTTGGATATCCAAGAGATTACAGAGTGTTTCACAGATTCTACTAAATCCTTCCTTGAATCTCAACTTCCAAAATTACATGCTCATTACTCCAAGCATGAAAACAAAATTGATTACTCCATTCTCCTCGAAGCAGCACTGAATCCTGCTACTGAATCATTATACTACATGTACATGTTGTTGAGCACAGCATCTAAGTTGAATAGGCTCGAGCAGATCTTGGAGATTCTTGCAACCACCGTACAGCTGGAAATTCATTCATTAATTAATCAAACAACTGATGAAATCAAACTGAAAAATTACACTCATTTAGCAAGAATTGCAAAAGTACAGTCACTCGAAAAGGCAACCTCATATGATAAGATAAGTGGACAGACATTTAGCGACGCCTCTGTCCCTATTTTGCAGGATTTGTTTGGAACTTTTTTTGTGAAATGTCTTGTTGTTTTGCTGAAACACAAGACCGTTTGTGAGATTGTGAGGTTACTTCAATCTGGTCGCACTTTGCCTAGCTCCTCGGCAAGAAATTCCACAGTAACTTCCACATACGATTTCAAGAACGTTTGGGAGATTATGAAGAAGGAAATCAATAACTTCACTCTAAGCTACATTTACGAAGAGGATGACAAGTTACAAAGTAAGGGTGAGCATGGCTATGCGGCAAGCAAACTACACCAGGCAATGAATAAGAATAAGTTGTTTCAGTTTGATGATGTATCTTACGACTCATCGACGACAAGCTCCGAGAATTTGAAGCAGGTTCTTGACGAAATGTTCCCAGGATTTTCTATTGGCACTCAGAAATCGAGCGGGAACGATTCATCACCTTATATTACGAGTGAGCGTTACAACACTTTGGTGGAGATTCTTGTTCCTAAGAACATATTCAATATGAGAATCATTCTTGAATTTCTTCTCATTTTCACCACTGGATCTCATTTACTATTTACTGATTTCGACAAAAGTAAAGGTACTAGTATGGTTGCATATCAGTATTTTTATGAGTTCATGAAGGGTTCATTTTTGAAGAAGTTGCAGGAAGAACTCAACCAATCATTGGATGAAAGCATGGGTGGAGATAACTACTCACGCCTACCAACTGATTCAACAAAAGGCATGATACAGTTTCAATTTGACCAGTCAACTGTCTCTATTAATGATGCTGGCATATTTCAAAAACTGTCAAATATCACCACACGTGAAGTCTATTTGAGTGCAGTTAAGTTCAAGCAACTTTTCACTCATGTGTGTCATACCATGAATACCTCCTTTGCATACCGTAGAGATTACAGTGAGACGGTGTTGAATTTGTTGAATAGATTTGCAAAATTCTATGAAGATTCATACCGTGAGCTTTTGTCCACTGGTGCTACTCATGACATTACAGAAATGAGATATGGACTCGAATCACAAACTAAGCTGATTCTGCAGCTCAATAAGTGGATGCGTACCCCAGCCATGATAGAGGTTACAGGTGGAATATTGCTGAATCATGAAAAGCCAGAGAGCTGTACAGCATTGTTGGCGAAGGAGATCGAACTCATGTTTTACAACTCTTCAGACAAGATATTCGACTTGACAAAGGATGATTTTTTCGACGATGACTGGTTCAATCAAGTCTGTAACTTCCTTTTAACAGCCACATGGATACTTGGGTGGCTTCCAAATATGCGTAAAGAATCCAACTACTCCATTTACAATTCAAATGACCTGAAGGTGTCAGAAATTGAAAAGTTGAAATATGATTATTCCTTCTTAGAGAACGGACGGTCGTCCTATGGAATATCCGAAAGGGCTCTGCATGAATATTTAACTCTCAGCCTGGAAAAGATATCTGAGTTCGATAACATCATCGAAGTTTTCGAAAGCATCCGTGACAACTCGTTAATTGCTTTGAGATACGACGTGAGATTGAAAGCCTTGTATCACATTGGTAAATCTTACCAAGACAATTTTGTGTTAGCAACTGAACCTGCGGATGCCGATCAATTTGTTACTCAGTACAACAAGGAACTTTACTACATTGGTACCAGAATCCATGACGTTTTGAGCATTGAGGAGAACGAGTGTGTTTTCTTGGGACTCCCACAATTCATTAACATGGCCTTCTTGCAAGGTAGTGAGATCATTAAGATCACCAATGGAAACGGAATCAAGCGGATCTTGTTGAACATTCTCACTCTACAACAGATGTTGAGAAGTGTTCTGAGGCAACAAAGTTCTGTTGACCTAAGCAAAGCATCTAAGTACTTTGAGTTGTTTACAGTGAGTGAGCATCAATTCTTGCAAAAGATTACAGAAAACAGGGAGGGATATACCAAGAACGAGATTTTGAATCTTTTGCGGTTGGTTTACAGTGAGAAGCTTGCATCGTCCAATGCCAGCTCCTTCAACAAATCAAAGTACAACGAGCTTGCCAGAAAGATTAATGAAATAATTTAGTTATTAGAATCTATGAACTGCTCCTCGTTAGTGGTGTCCCTGGAAGTTGTTGGCTCCGGGCCGGACACTCATTGTATCACTCAATCTCTCAAAGAAGAATCTGCCGAAAGTCATACCCGCAACCACGGCAAAGAAGTAAACCAAAGAGAATGTCATGGCTACCAACATCATAGCGTAACCGAGAAGCTCAGAGATGAAAATCAACGCAAATCTCACCACATCTCTCACCAAAGTGTTTGCAAGTGAAAGTCTAGTATGACTACCTGTGGATGTCTGACTCTCAATCACCTTTTCCGCGTCAGACTTATCGTAATCGTCACATTCGCAATTCTCAATGATGGTGGTTTGTTGTGGAATGAGATAATTTGGGTTGTTCCAAACCTTCTGTTCTAAGTAGTTCTTGAAGAATTCAAGACCTTTGCTCAAGAACGAAACTGCGAAGATAAGAACGAAAATTCCAAAAGCCTGTCCACCATTCGAGGCCTTCAACCCGCTGAAAAGAACTGGATAATCGGCATATGCTTTTGTGAGGTACATGTTCATTGATTTCATGTGCATTGAGCTCGAATCCATTGTACTTGAGGTTTCAGAACTCATATCCATTGACATGGAGGCAGTTGCTGAAGCCATGGCCATATCGACGACGACAGATGTATGGGAGGAATCGTGGTGCCTTCTTAAAAGATCCATTTTGGAAGAAATGAAGATTAATTGAATTTGTGTTTTCGAAAAGTATCAGTCCAGGTGAAGACGTCCCCTAGACATTGTATATATATTAAGTGAGCAAATTTCACTGAGCATTTATGGTTGCCTAACATGGACAGCGTACTGCACAATCCATCTCACATATGGTGAACTAAAATGCTCACATAATTGTTAGATAGCGAGCACTGATATTGTGACAGGATTCACTTTCACCAGAATTTGCTTAGATACAATACATTAATTGGAGTCATCGAAATCCTCATCAATGATATCCGAGTTCCGGTCTTCAAGGAACTTGTCTTCAACACTCTCCTCCACCGTATTTTCAGTTTTAGATTCTTCGCCATAAATCCGTTCTAGCCTCTGTAGCTCAGGACATTTCTTAGAAAGGTCCTTGGTCAAGATATGATGGTCAAGCCAGTCGTTACCAACAAATTTTTGCCCACATGCCACGCACAGTCCAGGGATATTAAGCTTATCGCTCAAATTGGGTGCGGTTTTCGCAGACGGTTCGTCAAAGTTGAAATGCATGTTGAGTAGATGCTTCTTGTAATCGTATGGTCTGTTAAACTTCCCAGTCCTATGCTTGCAGTAGTTCCTAGGGAACACACATTGAAACCGTCCAACCTCGTTATGGATACGAATATGGCGACTAAAATCACGACTGATAAACTTATCACATATTGAACACACTGTTCCCTTCGGCGACTTCTTCTTTTTCATCAACTTGATTAATTTCTTGTCAACAGATCTTTCGGTGGCAATAGGCTCCGAAATTGACCTTTCCAACTCGGGGCGAGATGGAGAAAGCGCGTTATTTGCTCGTGGCAGTCCCTGTGTTCGAAGTTCGTCTTGAATATTTTCCTGAACTGGAATATGATGTTCCCCAAGACGCAGCTCCTTATAGTTCCCCTCCGCTTCTAAAGCATGCGATCCTTCAAGAGGCTGGCGAATAACAGGCTTTGAGCGAGACTCCTGGTGTTGTTCTTGACTTGGTTCCCGCAATGGCTCCTGTCGCATATTCTGGTGAAGTGCTTGGCGAGGTGCCTGGATGTGCTCTTGACGACTGTCTAGGCCGCCATCCTGAAGGGGAACAACTGGACGCTTCTGAGTTCTTTCCAATTGTTCATTTTGTTGATTTGCGTTAACTCGGGCATGTTGTGGGATATAGCCTTTAGGAGGTCCGTCGTGAATGCCCTTTGGAAACGTGCCACCGCCAGTTGGAACATTAGAATGAGGAGGTCTGAGTTCTGCTTGGGATTCGGGATCGGGTCTAGCGCCATTCTCGAACAAAAGAGGCATGAAACTAACATCAGCTCGCGCATTCTCGTGGTTGTAAAAGCCGTTGAATGCTTCGTTGTCTAGCCCATTCCTCTCGTCGAAATCATAGTAGCCACCGATGTCATCGACGGGGTAGTTAAGGTAGTTGTCAATCTCACTATTACGATTTCTGTGGTCTTGTTCATCAGCCTCTGGTGGCACAGTTAAGTATCCTCCAAGCATAGAGCCATCGCCGACAGGAGCATCTCGAGTATCATAAGCACCAAAATATCCATGTTCTGTAGTCTGTGGTGGATTCATGAGAGGTGTGATGTTTTCTTGGCCCTTGTCCATGTCCCCAGTTCCTTGCTGAAGGTACACATCGGGGCCCAAGATTTGCATATGGTTGTAGTTGACTTCGAAACTCGAGTCGGAGTGAGGACTAGCCAGAATCTGCAGCTGGAATCTCTGGAGAGGGCTTCCTGACTCCAAGTTATCGAGCTGGATCCGAAAGCCTGGATTGCGCTTCTTTGTACGCAGAATAGAAGAAGGCCGCATCATTGTTTTTGATTGCTGCGGGTGTTGATGCTGGTGCTGTTGATGAGATAGATGCGCAGATTGGTGCTGGTGCAGTTGATGCTGGTGCAGATGTTGTGGCTGTTGCTGCTGTTGCTGTTGTTGCTGCTGATGCTGGAGATGCTGGAGATGATGCAGATGCTGCTGGAGATGTGACTGCGGTAGTTGCTGGAACTGTTGAGCAGGCTGGAACGAGGTTTCAGGCTCCGATGTCGACTCGGGATGGTTGTAGCGATTGGAATTTGTATAGGAGTGAGATAAGTTCGAACGATGCCGTATCTTGTTGGGAAAAACACCAGCAGATGGGTTTTGTGGTTTAAGCTGAAGATTGCCAGTGTCGACATAGCTGTCGCCGTCATTCCGCTTGAAGAGCGAGGGGAAGTGGTCTATTGGAGGTTCGTTTGTATGTTCTGGAGGCAGCGGATTGGCCAGAAAACTGAAGTAATCGTCGCTAGTGGTGGCCACTGCAGGTGCCGAACTGGGATATTGCTGGTGGCCATGTTGGTGGTGTGGTTGGCTATGGAGCCAATACTCCGCGTAGTGGTTATCCTTGTCTAAGTAGTGGAAACCAGGCTGGTGAGCCTCCTGGGGGTCCAGGTCCGAGCCGAGATGATACATAAGAAGATTGTGCTAAGGGATTGGCTCAACGGTCATGAGATTCTCTTGACAGGAGATATGTCGGGAGAAGGCAAAGTCAATAGCAATAGCAAACGCTTTCGAAATTAAGCTTTCAGCGACGTTAAGAGGTCCGGATAAACGCTGAGAGCACGCGATTCAAAGTAAGCAATAAGACAATATTGCAAGGTTCCGGAAAAAAATTGGATGCGATGAGACTTGCTAAGCTTAACTTTCCCCTATTGTTAGTAAGGATAATGGTTTAGTGGCTTTGGGTAATTGCACGCCCTTCAACGGAATATGGTAGGATTGCCAACGATCATGGCACGTGCATAATGCTAAAAAATAATAATAATAATAAAAAAAAAAAAAAGAAAATTTGGAAATCTGAAAAACGGCTAAAGATTTGCAATGTGGAGGAATCTGTTTCTTTTTGAGTACATTTTTGACGTAATACTGGTTGCGATTCTAAAGTTTGTTTCTTTTCTGTTTGCCGAGTTCGAATACTCATTGAGAACTTATCTATCAGCATAATGTGCTAATAGCCTTTGTACTTCATGGTTAAAAAATAATCTTTCCCCACTTTGCTCTGTCCTGT
>Ga0160505_100129_pt1 | contig 56763 bp, 29 predicted proteins | sample DIDeMG_FD_108225 | JGI IMG/M metagenome (GOLD analysis project Ga0160505, IMG submission 108225) | Enriched chicken feces microbial communities from UW Madison campus, WI, USA - DID2874_E49_Stillage MG | ecosystem: Host-associated > Birds > Digestive system > Large intestine > Fecal ... | reverse complement strand
CCGGCAAGAAACGAAAAAAAAAAAAAAAAAAAAAAAAAAAAAAAGTAAAAAAAAAAAAAAGCTTACTTGCTTAGCAACGGAATGTTATCAGATGCATTGGCACGAAGCCGTTCAGAGGTTCCTGAACGGGCACACACGGCTCCAGTATTTTTATATTACTACCACTATTGTTCGAGATTTCCATATTGGGATAATTGATTCCCCCGTGTTGTTGTAGTTTTATTGCTCATTTTTAAATGATTTGTGTAGTTGAAAGTTTGAACTTGGGTTTGACAATCTTAATCAAGGCTGATTGTAAGACCATTTGTGACTATATCTCTATGGCTGGCCCCTGGTTAAAACTACCATGGACACCTGCAGAACATCTCCAACAACTACATGATGCTATAATTTTGCTTGAAATCGAAAAAAAAAAATAAAAACACAAATAGCGGAACCTTTCTACTTTCTGTTTTTATCAATGATTTAATGAACTCACCACCACCCAACAAGAACCCGTTGGAATTATCAGATTTTACCTCCTTATTGTCCCTCAATCACATGACTCTTAATCACGTGAGAAATATTACCCCAATTAGGCGGTTCATCAACACCACCAACTCCCCATCGTTAATCTCTCCCATGGGCTCATCACATGACAGGGATGTTGTGCTCATCGACTCGGACTCAGACTCAGAGCTCCAGCACGTATCCAAGCGCCATAAACCCGACTCGGATGCGCCGATGGCGCCCTTCAGAAAGCCTTTCATGCAAGATTCCGACTCCGACAGACAAGAGTCCGAATCTGGAAGGCCGCTGTCTGAACCACCGACGCTAGCGGTTGAAGGAGAGGTTTCTGGCTTTGGAGATAGTGAAAGTGAGAGCGAGAGTGAAGATGAGGCTGGAAATGCTCAAAGTGTAGGTGACGACCAAAGTATCACCAATGGTCAGAATCATCAAGTTTCTGACGGACATCACGGGCTGCTGCCGCTGACCAACTCTAGTGTGGATTCATCAGATTTGGATGAGATTGCTGGGGGAGATATCGCGAATTCTGCAAATGAAGACGACAAGGCATCGTCTGTTGCCATGCAGCGTACAATCTACGAAACTCGCAAGTACTTGAAAACCAGGGGAATTATGGCATTTTTGCAGGAGTATTTGCCCGCCACTGCGCTGAGTGAGAACATCTTGGAGCTCATCGTGAAGCTAGGATTCGTTCCTCGTAATATTCCTCCCTTGGCTCAAGGGGAGAATCTTCTCCAGCTAATCAAGCTCTTGCATTTGGCTATGAAGCGAGTTCGCCAGCTTAGAGCTCGCCTAGATGACTTCTACACAGTGGACCATGTTTTGGACAAGCTTCGAAGCGCCAAAAAGATCTTAGTGATCACGGGCGCAGGCATCTCCACCAGTCTTGGAATCCCCGATTTCCGGTCGTCCAAAGGTTTTTATTCTCGGATCTCCAATTTGGGTCTCTCAGATCCACAGGAAGTGTTCGACTTGGACATTTTCCACACCGATCCCAGCATATTTTACTCCATTGCATACTTAATTCTTCCGCCTGACAACGTGTATGCACCTCTTCACAAGTTCATCAAGTTGCTACAAGATAATGGAAAGCTCTTGCGCAACTACACGCAGAACATCGACAATTTGGAAGCAAACGCTGGAATCGAATACACCAAGATGATCCAATGCCACGGCTCCTTCGCATTTGCTACATGTGTCACCTGCGGCTACCAAGTCAAAGGCGAAGAGATCTATCCACAGATGCGGAACAAGGAAATACCATACTGTCCTAAATGCGCCGCACAACGTAAGCGGATGATGAACAAGGACGACACATACGTGGAAGAAAGTTATGGAGTCATGAAGCCAAATATTACTTTCTTCGGCGAAGCACTCCCGTCTCTTTTCCACGATAACATTAACCATGATCTCCGCGAGACGGACTTGATCATCAGCATTGGCACGTCGCTTAAGGTGGCACCCGTGGCTGAGATTGTCGACAAGGTTCCACTGGATGTGCCACAAGTTCTTATAAATAAGGACCCGATCCACCACTGCAACTTTGATGTAAGTCTTTTGGGCTACTGTGACGATGTGGTGAGTTACTTGTGTGACAGGCTCGGTGCTGACTGGGATATTGATCACAGTGATTACAAGAAGTTGGTCGGAGACGGAAGCAACCTTGAACTCGAAACTACGAAGGAGAAGGGCGTATATAATATTCGGAACTTAGAGCGGGAGGCTGAGTTGGCATCTATGCCACCAGCGGTGCTTGAAGAGCCTGACCTAATTGTGTTGGAGCCCACACTTAATTAGCATAATGCGATCTACGAGTTCGAGTCAAAATGTGGAATCCTACTACTTTTGCCTATTGTCAGCCCTCTTTAGCATCCTATTTGATTTCTTAAGTTCCTTTTCCTCTTCCGAATCCTTTTTCATCTCTTGCTGTCCGTCTATTTTTCTTTCCATCATACTCCCTCGACAGTATATCATCGCTCCTGCACTTCTTCCAAAAATTTCAAACCACCAAGTCATGATCTCCAGAACTCTTGCGTGGACGCCCCGAATATTTGTGTCCGCGGCACGATTCCGTGTGGGTCTCAATTTGCCTACTAATTGTCGTTTCTTGTCCTCAAAACCTCCTATTTTCACCCTCGATTTGGACCTCAATGATCTCAACCTAGAATCAAACCAGTCCGAGCCTACTCCACCCCAAGAAAAAGCGAAGAAGGACGATTTGAGCGATATTCTAGCCGATATTGTGTTTGAGCCAGAGGGATCGGAAAGCTCAGAACTTGATCGTATCTTTGCAGATTTGGCCAAAGGCTCAGGTACCGAAAATGATAACCACTATACAAATGTCACATTGGACCAGACCGACGAAGACGTTTTTGAGCAGGAATCGAAACAGTCCGAGATTATCGGCGAGGAAAAGAGACTATTCGAGGACATTTTCGACACTTACGCTCGCAATGACAGGGAAACTCCATCATCTAGCAAATTAGAAGAAGAGGTGCTTTGGAACCTTCAACAATCGTTTGCAAAGCCTAGCCGAAAGGCAGAAAACATGCCGTATTTTCATCAAAAGTTATCTGCACTGGTGATCAGAAAGTGTTTGGAGAGCGCCAAAACAGCCATGCATCCCACACTTGATTATTTGGCTAGTTTAAATAAACAACTGGAGTTAGTTGAGTTTCTTTCCGAAACCTTGGCCCGATACGATGCCAAGGACTACAACGAGGATTCATTCTACATGCATAAGCTCAATAATGAGCTGACAGAGGCATTCGAGGCACGCACAAATGAGGTGTTCGAGACAGCCAACCAAAGGAGCATCGCAAGCCCTGTGGAACCATACCTCAATGAGTATACGTTGCCTGTGATGTTCAACCACATCCTCCGGTTGTTGAGTACCAAGTTTTACAATGGTCAATTGGCGCTTTCGCTTTTCAATTCCATGAAAAAGGATATCAACTTATACACAATTATGTGCAACCAGGAGACATACAATGAAATGCTCAAGGTGTACTGGATCTATATGGGCAAATCCAGCTTGTGTGAGATCGAGCTACTTATGGTGGAGATGACCACAAATGGATTTAAGGGCGACTTGACAACCTTCATAATCCTCAAAGAAATCATGGGAGAATACCACACCATGCGAATGGGCAAGACACTTTACAATCCAGGTGGGGCACCAATCTGGTCGCTTGAAGATGAAAAAAGAGCCACTAAAATGGGGGAAAAGCTTCGAGAATTGGGCAGGTACTTGAGAAAGAGCCATCATTAATGTATATAGGGCCACACTCAATGCTGAAGCTAAATGGTAGAGAGAGGAGTTAGACAGAAGAGAAAACACTAAGAAAGAAGTAAGATAGAAGAAGCATAATGAAGAGAGAAGTAAGAATAAAAAAGTGGCTTAATGAAATAGAGAAGGCCGTAAAAATAACTTTAGAGATGACGCAGCAAGACCTGAAAGAATAGTAGGGTGTCAAAATTATGCGCGATAACAAAGGCAGGATTTGGACCACATACCGATTTGTGTGGCTCAACATTTGATTAGTAATGAAAAAATGCACATAAATGGACGCAAAGTAATTTTTTTTTCATTCCAATTCCCGAAAATGTCTCTCGAATCATCAATCATCTTCCAACCTCTCCAAGTTGGAGATGTAAAGCTCTCCAACCGTATCTTCTTCGCTCCCAGTACAAGATTCAGAGCACTGGCCGATGGAACGTCTTCAGATCTCAATTTGGAATACTATGACCAGAGATCCAAGTATCCCGGTAGCTTGGTGATCACAGAAGGAACCTCTATCAGTGAGAAGTATGGGCTGCACGCGTTTGAGAAGGAAACTCCAGGCATTTACACTCAGAAACACATTAAGGCGTGGAAGAAGATCACCGACCAGATTCATGCCAATGGATCGTACGTCTCTGTCCAGTTATTTGCCGCCGGAAGAGTTAGTCGGGCTTTGGGATCGAAGGCTATTGGAAATCCAATCTTTGCTCCATCTCCCATCTTCGCCAGTGAACAAGCTGAGTTGGCTGCGAAAAACGCTGGAGTGGAGATCCACGAGTTGACCACCGACGAGATTAAAGAGGTTCAGGCACATTTTGTACAGGCAGCCAAAAATGCTGTTGCTGCTGGTTTCGACTTTGTGGAAATCCATGGCGCAAATGGATACTTGGTGGACCAGTTCAACATGCCTAGTAGTAACAAGAGAAGTGACCAATATGGAGGATCCATTGAAAACCGGAGTAGATTTGTTTTGGAATTGGTTGATTTGCTTTCTGAGGAAGTAGGAGCCAGCAAGGTGGGTTTACGTCTTTCTCCGTGGAACAGATTCCAAGGTATGTTGGCGGAAGATGATGAAGTTTCGCCAGTGGCCCAATTTGGATATTTGCTTGACCAATTGCAGAAAAGAGCAACCAAGGGAAGAGAAATTGCTTATGTATCGTTGGTGGAGGCTCGCTACTCAGGGACAACTTATGGAGATAACGACTTTGTCTCCAGTGTATGGAAAGGTGTTCAATTGAGAGCTGGAGGATATGGAGATGATGCGCCAGAATTCACCAAGGCATTGAAGGATGCTGAAAAGGGAAACACCGCCATCGGGTTTTCTAGACACTACATTTCGAATCCTGATCTTGTTAGTAGAATCCGGAACCATCAAGCGTTGACGAAGTACGATCGCGAGACCTTCTACACACTGGGAAACTGGGGTTATAACACTTATGTGACTTATGGAAGCACGAAAACGTTCTCAGAAGAGAACGAAAAGCAGAGACTCCCAAAAGCATTGGCTTGAGATGGAGTATTTGAATTGTCATACAAGGAAAGTTTAAGTACTTGCCATTCATGTAGGATGGGTCATATAAGTGATACTAGTCACTCAAGTATTACATTGTCACATAAGAACCTAAGCAATAAATTCTATACATATGATACGTTTTGTACTTTCGATTGCTCTCAGATGATGATAGCTATACTGAGTATTCTAGTGACTCCAATTCTAATGATTATCTCTCATGCTAGCCTACAAAAACCTACTAATATCACTACATTCATATAGTTAAAACAATGTATTAGCAAAAAACTATAGAAGTCAAACGGACGACTAAGAAAAAACTAAAAACTGTTTTTATTTCTGACCAGCAGAATATTTACACAATTGTGCATCCGAATGGAACAATTCCACGTTCGTATTTTCTGTTCAAGCCGTTATCCTTTGGTGGGGCAGTAGTCTTGTTTTGAGTAGTCTGAGAGGAGGCCATTGTAATTGATTTGTTTGATGAGGACCATTGAATGAAATTGTTTGTCTTTTTATACCCGTCTTTGAAGTTCTGATAGATAGAGTTGAAACCAGTTATGTTTAAGGTAATTGCTTATTTGGGCGACAACAACGACCCACAGAAGCGGCTTCGAAAAGAATAATTGGCATTGAAATTAAGCAAGAAAAGTACAGCCAAATACTATATTAAGGAGAGTGGATAGCCAATTACGTGAATATAGAGATATAGATGAGAGTACATGGACGATATGTGTTAATTGAATGGCAGACATATTTGAGAATGTAAGCAAGCAGATATAGATGGGGGAATTAACCCTCTTAGAAATCTGATACGTCAGTTACATCCAAAATATCGTAAGCAATTATTTTTTCAAGATGTTTCATATTTCTTCCATATTCATACATTACTTTAATAACTTCAAATATATAGCCATTATCTGTGGTAAATAAATTATTCTATTTTTTGAAGAATTGAAAGTATAGTACGAAGTGCCATCTACCTAGTCATGCAATCCCAAAAAAAAAAATGGGCAAAAAAATGCAGAAATACTGAAATCATAAATGATTTCTTCTCCTTCCTACTTATCTTCTTGTAATTCTTCCCCTGGCAGGTTACATGGTGTACAGGTGTAAACCCTTAATCTAAACTACAACTCCCCCATACAAATACAATGTCAGAATACTTGGATCCATATTCAAACATGCAGAAATACAAGGGTGGCGCCAACCAATCATCATCGACGTCGCCAGTCACAATCAACCACAACGTGCCCAACATCAACATCAGGCAAGACTCAGGATCTCCAGTAAACGCCGAGTTTCTTAGTAGGTCAATGGATATCAAGAAGCAATTGTCTCAGTCCTTCCAAGGCACAGGCACCCAGGGAGGAGTCTCAAAGCCACACTCACGTCGAAACCTGACATTCCATGCAAAGCTGGAACCTGACGATGAGAATGACCCAGACGAGCAGGGAAACGAGAGAAAGCGCCGTGATAACATCAATGAGCGGATCCAGGAACTCTTGACATTGATTCCAGAGAAGTATTTTCAGGACAACGGACAAGATGGAACGGGATATGACGAGGGAATGGCCAAGAATACCGGCACTAAGGATGGCAAACCTAACAAGGGCCAGGTATTGTCTAAATCTGTAGACTACATCCAGACGCTTCAGAATTTGATTGATGAGAATAACAGAAAGGAGGTGGAGTTGCAGCTCAAGTTGAAGACATTGCAATTGAAGAAACAGGGAAAGGTCAACGTTCCGATTCAGACGGGGACAACCAGTGCTGAGTTGGCTTTGGGAGAAATAGGCGTGGGTCCACATGCTGAGGAGTACTTTAAGCGTGTTCTCATGGCAGCTAATGACCGGAGGAATTAGGTGGATATCAAATTAGATTCATTTTCAGTTCGGCCTAGACAAGCTAACCGGACGGTGCTAGTGGTCTCAATTATTGCATTTACTCTATGTGGTCAATATTGTTTCGTCTGAGCCTTTGACGGCGTCGATGTTCAACGTATCAATATTCAACAGTGCTAGCTGTCATACAACAATGTCAATGTTCATTCAACACCATCTCCAATTTTACGTTGTTTACGACTCATTTTAATTTTCCTATTATCTACATTCAATCAAAACTTATTGTGACTCCCACATACAACTGTATTTGAACCCTAAGAAGTACTACAACCGCTGGATATTGTCTCCACTTATTGTGATGCGTGCATTAGTGCATTAGTCTATGATCTACACCAACGACTTCAGACCTCTAGTGCCAGACTCAAGTCAAGTTCTTTTTCCGTCCTACCCGCTCCCGCTCATCCGCATACTCCTCTAACATGTATGCTGGCAAGTAGGAGTCTCCCACACGTAAGAACATGTTACGCTCAGTGGTTTCGACACCCCCAAGTGAAGTGTAACCATCATCATAAAGACTACAGTAAGGCAAGTCACAGGCTATGAGAAATTCCCAAACATCCACATAGTGCCAATGCAAGATTGGATGCACACGCAAAAACTTTGGCCAGTTGTGGTCTGTCTCCTGTTCGTACAGCAATTGCGATCCGTATGGATCAGCATATCTGATGCCCACAACAATTACCTTAATCTTTGTATTGACCTCGTTCAAGTAATGCTCAAAACCTTCCTTCAAGGACGATTTGATGGTAATGGGATTTAATTGGTAGTAATGGGTGGACAGTTTGATGAACTCGGTAAGCTCCGGGAAGGAAGTCTCGGAGTTGATGAAAATGGAGTCGAGCCTATAATCTTTAGGTAGCAAGTTAAGCTTTGGGTTAGCCACCGACTCCGACGAGAACTTTTTGTGAATGGATGCCATAAGCAATATGAGCATGACAAGACAGTCCTTTCCTCCATTGTAGGATAAGGCGATTTCTTCAACACTGAAAGTTAGTAAGATGTATTAAGAGAACAAAAAAATGTCGATACTAATTCACATACCTGTGGCTGTCCAAAGCCTTGTCGAGCACCTCGAGTGATTTCTTTACCTTCTCTTTTACTATCAGTCTCCGGTGCTGACGAAAAATGAATGGAGGATTCTTCTCGACCTCTGGAAGTCTATCATGGAGAAAATCCTGGACCAAATGATATGCCTCCTCACATCTGGCAAGAAACTTGCACTGTTTGTCGTGGCTCGTTTGGGTCATAATGGTTAACATATGAAATCTGGAGTCTGACAAGGTCTGGGGCAGGTGGACCATATTATCTGCAGGATCACGATAATATGGAAGTGGAATGGAAGGAAAGAAGACTCATTAAGAGCAATTTGGAGTTCGGAATTTAAACTGGGGTTGAATTAGAGAGATTCAAACGTTCTTATTGCTTTTGTGATTTGGATATCTAGTGGAGATGCTGGATATAGAGCCTCGGAACTTTTGATATGCTAGTAAGTACAGGCATGTGGGGGAGTGAAGTGAAACACTGGAGTCAACTAGTTTTATAGTAGTTTGAGTTGAGAGGTCCTCTCAGTCCTTGAAACTCAACCAGATTAGAGTAAATAGAAAAACAAAAGTAGACCAATGAAGGTATGTAATTCGATAGAAAAATGAAAGAGAAACACTATCCACAGAATACCTTCTCTATTCACTATTCTGTGGATTCCCCCAGTCTATTATTACCTAACCTATTTAAACATAAATTGCAAGAAGTACTCCCGTGAGTCCTCGTCCCAATACCACCAATAGTTGTCAGACATTTCTTCACCATCGGGCTTATCGATCTGCTTCAGAGCAGGAAATGCCACTGAGATATTCTCGTACGGTTCAGCGCTGATCACCAAATACTGGAATTTGCTGGGATCCAAATCATCGGTGTCGTCGTATTCCAGCTTGTCTCGTAAGAGAAACGATTTGGCAACATTCTGGTTCTTGGATGAAAGCTCGTAGTACGACATCAATCGAAAAAAGGGTTCTTTAACCGCTATGCGAGGAAGCTGCACTTGCACTAAAATACCCATTCGGAGGAATTCTGGATGTCTGATTTTGGTAACCTTGTATGAGGGACGTCCGATCTTCGTCCAGTGACGTTTTTCCACCTCGGACATACCATTTTGCAGAGGCTTTGGGTTTAGTTTTTCATCCAAAAGGCGACGCTTCTCCAAGTTCATGGTGTGCTTTCGACCACCTAAATGCGAGATATACGATGCTTCGTTTGTGTGGGTAGTTAAGCAGAGTCGACATTCTAGAAGTCCTAGATGGTTTCTGAAGACATAAGGATCATTGTCGAGATCGAGCACCTGCGAGGTCAAAAGCTCTTTTATTCTTCTCTTCGTGTGAATGTTGGCCTCATGTTTGTCTGCGATGCCTCCTGCTCCTTTCTTGGAATTGACTCTGTCTGAATAGTCCATGATGATGGAAGAGTAGACTTGTAGGGTACAGGTCTAGATGAGAATAGTGATAGGCAGGTAAAGGATGAGATTGGGAAATATAGAGTGGTGGATAAAAAGAATTGAAGGGGGCCAAAGAAATTAGAAAACGAACAAAGGGAGATAAGGAATAGATAGCAATAAGAGAAAGAAGCTTAAATATTGGAAAATGTCCATCTCGAGTAATTTTAAGTGAAACTTTCAACTTACGGATAATAGAGACAAAAGAACCGCACTTCATATCTTCAGCTCATATCCTGAGAAATAAAGAGGGCCCTTCGAACTTTACTTTCTTTACTTGGCATTTTGTCATCATCAAAGGTTCTCCGACTTGTTAATATCCATCGATTTTCTCATACTATTCCCCACTTCATTTTCATTTTTTTCCTTCACTCATTTCCTCCTCGTATCTCACTTCTTTCTCTTTTAGTACTCTTCCTGGATCCGTATTATGTAGGCATTATTTCCGCCCTTTTAAGAACAATTGGACCTCAAATGCTCCAACCACAAAATAAAAAAAACCCATGAAGATATCGCCAAGCAAGTCATATCACACACTCTAAACGAAATCTAGAAAAATCTTAAACTCAGATCTTTCAAAAACCATAACCATAATTCCACTGACCACATTTATATCTCGGAGGTACGGGTCTACACGTCCCACCAATCCAACCGAAAAACCAATATACATTATCGACTCTACCATGGATTCTCCTCAGAATATGGGCGACACCACCGCCAACTCAATCTCCAATCAGTTGGGCGGTACCCACTTGCACCGCCACAAGTCTGCCACCAAAGTTGCCGCGGCCGCCCCTGGTGCCACCCCAAAATCCGTCACGTCCGCTCTGTATTCGGGCCAGAAGTTCATCCAGCTTGACGTGGCCATCGACGACTCCGCTCGGACGGTAGCGGTGTTGCGAAGAGTCCAGGACTCGTATGTCAATGTGTCGCAGATGCTCGACATCCTTGTACTTCTATCGATCTTCTCAAGCGATCAGGTAGAAGGCTTTTTGGCCAACGAGGTGTTCTCCAGCACTCAGTACTTGCCCCAGGGCGGGTTGCACCACATGCCATTGTACAATGACTTCCGAACACACGATGTGGCCCAGGTGCGTGGTCTCTGGATCCCATTTGATAAGGCTGTGGCCATGGCTGTCAAATTCGACCTCTACGATGCCGTCAAACGTTTATTCTTGGTGGACGTGCACGATTTTGACAAGTTACCCAAGCTCGAGCAGACAGACCCAGAGTCGCTCAAAAGACCTGGCGACGACGACTTAGATGCAATGGTGGCGGACTCCCCTAGTAAGAAACGGAGAATTGTAGCCATGGCGGCCACTTCACCAATGGAGGTGTTACGTAAGGCGGCAACTGCAAACTCAAATGCGCCTTACACGCAACCGGCATTAACATTTGCCGAGAAAGACGTGGAATTGGTCGCCGAGGTCAAGCAGGTGTTTAGCGAAATATTTAAGAACGACGCCAAGGACACCCTCACAAAAGCCGATGTGACTACTCACTTCAAGCGCATTTTCGAAAAATGCCCTCCCCACACTTCGAACTACGTATCATTGTTGGACGTTCCCTTGGATCTGTTGGGTAAAACTGCCCTTCACTACGCGTCAACTTTGGCCTCTGTCAACTTGGTGTCCAGCTTTATCGAACTAACAATTTGCTCGCCTGTGCGTGGTGACAACAAGGGCGAGTCACCGCTCATTTCCACAGTCCAGGTGACAAATGCCATGGAGAAGGGCAACTTCGTTGAATTGCTCCAGGACTGGTTATGGCCAAATTTATGGCTCTTCGACAACAAGCACAACTCTGTGTTGCATTACCTCATAAACCTGGCTACCAAGAACTATAAGAGCTCCAAATTCTACTTTGACAAGATTTTGGAGTGGACGATCTCTAACCCAGACAAGCAAAATAGCTTGTGTGCCATGTGCAACAAGATTATCAACGCACAAGAAACCCAGAATGGTAACAGCCCACTTCACTTGGCGGGAGAGAATGAACTCAAATGGTTTGTCTTCATTCTTCTTGAGTTAAATGCTGACGTTAACTTGCCCAACAATATGGGTGTCAAGCCTCTCGACTTTGAGTGCGTGAAGCAGATTTCCGAGTTGAGGGAAAACTACCACAAGAACATTACTTCTCCTACAGCAGTCAACACACTTTTAGATGCCTTGGACTGCAACACCGAATCAGATGAGTACACCATCCAGCTTGTGAAGTCCGCCCTGGAGTTCTTACTAAAAGTTTCGCAGTTCAGCGAAGTCGGAGAGTTGGAAACTATTAAGAAGTCTGAACCTAAGGAAAAAGAGCTCACACCTACTAGCGAGGTAGAAAGCTCTTCCTTGCTACTGAACAAAATCTTCAAGTCTATTCAAGATCTCTTGGGCAATACGAATGAGGAGTATGAAAAGGTGATTCACCAGAAGAAGATCGAGATCAATAACCTTAACAAGGAGCTTCGAGATGCGACGATAATTACAGCAAATAATAGATTCATATCGAAGAAGATTTCCGAGCGCATCTCGCTAGTGGACACCATGAAATTGCAAATGACGAATATCAATGACAAGATCCAGATGCTTAAAAAGGATATTGCGGGCAAAACGGAGGATGAGGCGTTGTTCAGTAACGACATCGACGATACTACACTCAAGTTTGATGCGGACGAGCCATTTATTATCCGACCCATATATGAGAAAATCGCCAACAATGAGACGGTAGAGGCAACCGAAGAAATCATGCAAGTGCTTCCTAGCACAGAAATTTTGAAGGCACGGTTGCAGGCATACCACGAGGTGAACACCAATCTCCAGAACGAATTGGACAATTTGCTTGACTACAATGCGTTGACCGCCAAGTTTAAGAAAGTGGTTAGTTTCTGCACGGGAGTGGACATCAACGAGGTGGACGAACTATTGGACGGGTTACTAGAGGCAGTGGAGGGTCAGCAATAGTGGCTCTTGAAAGTCTGAGACATTGGTCTACAGAAACCGGTCCTACACCTACCAGTCCACAGGGTACCTGTCCACAGCAACCAACACATTCACTTTTCTTCCTCAAGGGATTAGACCCTTTTATGTATTATGAGCATTTAATCTTCCCACGTCATACCAAACCCTCGTAGGTGTTGAGTGAGTTGGCAAGCGCGGGGTCCATCTTGACGATTCGTTTCATATCGTTGATGTCAAGATAATCCGAGTCCTTATCCTTTTCAGCCAATGTAAATAGCTTTGCTGCCCGCAACTCAGGGGTCCGCTCGTCTTCCGGGAGCACCACCATTGGCCCCACCATTTTGTATATTGCCGTAATCACCGCCAAAGTGTCCTGATAGTACACCTTGCCGTCTCTATCCAAGTCATATAGACGAAACGTAAAGTCCACCTTCTGGTTAAGGTCTCCACGAGCAGTGAGCGAAAGCGCTATTATAAACTCCTTGAAGTCGATGTACTTTGAGTTGTCGGTGTCGAATATCCGGAAAAGATAGTGGCAGTAATCGTGGGGTTCGCCAAAAGGGAAGAATTGCTTGAATACTTTCGCAAACTCGTCTTCCGAAAGCTGTCCTGAGGGACAATCACGTAGAAATCCTTTATACCATTGCTGAAGCTCACGCTTGTCAAATAAGGTGCGATCACGGAGCTGTTTGATCTCATCTTTTGAGAGTTTGGAAACTGCTTTTCCCATGATGATGGTGGATGTAAGTTATAGCAGGTAATGTATATGGTCAGAGTGTAGCTAATGTATGGTGGTGCACGACCTGTGGAGAAGAACTATTCCATATCTAGAGTGTCCAAGATATCCACTTTCAGCACGTTATTTTCTCACTGCAAGTTATTCTAGAAGTATGTTTGCACGTAGAAACTTTTCGATGGCCAGAAGGGCCCTCATGAACTATGGAAAGCCTCAGAACCCATCATACAACGAGTTGGCCTCGAGAATCGAGCCTATCAAGAGAACAGGTGAGACCATCGACGTCAAGAGAGCCAGATTGACATATCAGTCAAGAAAAAGAGGAATTTTGGAGAGTGACTTGTTGTTGTCTCGTTTTGCAAAGAAATACTTGCTGACTTTCACCATGGAGCAGTTGGACGAGTTTGATCTGTTATTGGACGAGGCTGACTGGGACATCTACTACTGGGCCACTGGAAACTACGACGTTACGCCTTTGCCAGAGAAATGGAAGGAACTGGAGATTTTGAAGATGTTGCAGGAGGATGCCCAGAACAACAAGGGCGAGATTTTGAGGATGCCTGACTTGCACTAGGAGTTTTAGAAGAAGTAAGAATGATAGAGGAAGATTGTGAGAACAGTGAATGGAACGTGATGTCTGAGTTCTGCCATGTACATAGGAATACACTTTCGCCTCCAATGAATGAAGGGTAGAGGAGTAGAGAAGTATAGTAGAGAAACAGAGAGAATAAGAGAGGAGTGAACTAGAGAATTTGAAAGAGTGTGATTACAGAATAGGAGGAAGAGAAGAAGTACGAATAACGGAACGGTCATCAAATGAATAAAAGGGACGATAAATTAAAAATTCTAACCTTTGGCATTAAGTCTTCCACTATTACTTACAAAAGTAGAATTTGGCTAAAGTAGAGGGAGAAGAAACTACACCACTGATGACAGAACAATAATTTAACTTTATCTCATTTCACTAGAATATAACAACCTTTTAAGGATATCATTGCAATGAATATCGTGAAAGAGACTCAAACAAGCTAAGATGGTCTGTATAAGTGAGCACTTCCCCATGGTACTTATCAATTAATTTCCATTCCAATATTAAAACAAAGTGTCCACCAGGTTAAATGAATTTGACGTAAACTGAGAAGGATGAAAAGATTCTGAAGATATTACATAAGAAACGTGTACACTGTATGAGTAACATTGGACATGGGTAACCCACTTCAAGTAGAAACCAAGTGTATACTGAAAATGAAATAAAGATCAAATATCTAAAAATACTACAAAAAGCAACAGCACCGCTTCTAAATCAATTATCTATCAAAATTCATCCATATATCCAGATTTAGCAATAATCTCTATGGCTTACCAGAGCCCACCTTATCACCTGCACAATCCACACTATCTCCATATCATCAAATACCTACGAGATCCTGAATCCCCCCTTTATTTCCCAATCATGTCCAGTCTCCCTGAATCGTTAAAGACAGACAGAAACATAGCCCCTTTCATTGCCCGCTCCAACGAATTGGCCCAGGCTAATCCTGTGGTGTCATACTATTGCAAGATCTATGTTCTTGACCATATCCTCTCCAACAGGCTCCATGTGGGCAACTCGGAGGTGGAGGCGTTCACCGTGTCGCTCTTGGATGATACAGAAACCATAAAGGCCTCCCATGAAGACGAAAACGTCCGTGCGGTGTTAGCAGACAGACAATTGTCGCTCAACCTTGTGTTTGCCTTTGGATTCCGTTTATTCACTTCGTGTCTCGAGGATTTGTCCCACTATGATGGCACCAATAAAATTCAATTGGCCTCCAAACTTAGAGCGACGATCAACTTTTTGTCGGTTCTCAAAGTGTTTACCGGCACGGAAGACAGCTCGTTGGACTTTTCAAAGACTTCAGGAGGAAAGTGCACTTCTAGACACGAATTCGATGCCTTCATCAAGGAGAAGTTGAAAACGCTCAAGTTCCAATTAAGCCGTCTCATCAAGGACGAAATACCCTTACAGGGCGAGGAGGAAGAGCTTGCAGAGTTAGGAAACGTAAAAGACAACTCTGACGATGCTTCTCCATTCCCATCTGCCCCTCAAGATCTTTCAGACATTCCTGGTCGTTCAGAATCGACTTCTCCACCATTGAATTCCAGTTCGACCCAAATTCCTGGGTCACCACGTCTTCCACACTCTCCAAGGCTTCCCAAATCTCCTCTGGGTCCATCGTCTCCCACTTTACGCTCCTCATCCGGATCTCCAGCGTTCAAACTTCCTGGAGCACCTAGATTTGATCCAGGGTCGGAGGGAAGTGACTCAGATCTGGGCCCTTTCAAGCTTCCTGGTGCTCCCAAGTTTCTTCCTGACGACGATCTCTCGCACATCAACAAGACGTCGTCGATTCAGATGTTTCCTCCAGACAATGAGGTAAAACCAGCACTACCACCCAAGCCAACACCCAAACCTGTTATTCACAAGCCGAGTGCATCGGAAACCCACCACAAGCCCATAACCAAGGAATCATTGGCAGAGATCATCGATACGACTGAGCAAATTGCGCAGATCCAGAAACACGCCAAGTTTGCCATTTCGGCACTTAACTACGAAGATTTAGAGACGGCCGAGAAGGAATTGGCCCACAGTATGGAGATTCTACAACTAGTAAAAAAGCATACCAGCTAACGAAGATAAAATGTGAGGATGGGTGCGCATCAATTTGTGAACCTTCTACTTCACCAATGCACATTATTTCGCCGATGGACAAACCACCTTCCAATGCATGGTCTCAGAAACTCACGCCTGTAAGTGTGGAACGTGCTCCCACTATCTACTGTTTTGAGACAAATGAATCCCAAAAGCCCAAACGTAATAGGATCAAACGGAAACCCAAACTGCGCAAACCCCGCTATCACAAAGTTACGTCTCTATCCAATAGGGAGTCGGCCATGTACAATTACTGGCAGGCAATTTGGACTGACCCTGGCTACTGTGAGACTTTGAACCAAAACTGTCTGTATTACCAAGAGAACCAACAATATCATATCCAAGAAAACTATCAACCAGAGACGCTTCAAGAATACTACACAAACGATGACAGCGTACGCAAATGCAATCACTATATGGAAGACCAGCTTTCCGGGTCTCAGGCTGAAAGATTAGTGATAAACCAATTGGCATACTACTTCTCGCGGGATAACTTGCTTAAAGATATTCATCTCCGAGGCATGTTTCACCGTGAAGACGGGACTGTGTTATTGTCCGAATTAATCAAGTTTGCAAAATTGAAATCTTTACTTGGTGAAGATATCAAACGACTTGTGCAAATCGTCAGAAAATGCTCGTTTGTAGAGTTGATTGAAGACGGCGGCATCGAGAATACGAGAGTTAGAACGCACGATTGGCATTTTTGGATTCTGGAAATGGCCCCAAAAGAACAAATGAACTAATTTACCGTCCACTTTATCCATATCTATCGAGCAACGAGTTCTTTTTCTTCTCCATGACCCTTTTCTTCTCGGCCTCATTTTGTCTATTCTTGAGCATCATTAACGTAGGACTGGCCTCCACACTGAGACCTAGATCAACAGGAACCGTGTCATCAACTTCAGCATACGGATCATGCAAGCTATCAAGCTGTTTCTGGTATAATTCCTTCTGCTTTCTTTCTTCATATTGTCTATTCTGGTCCCAGGCAAATTTTTGCATTTGGCGGAGCTCTTTCACATCTTTGCTTTCCTTAACAAATTCTGAGTCCAGGTTGATCAATGCTGCAGTTGAATCTTTGCCCAAACGGATCTTACCTCCCTCGTTAGCGTTGATGGCAAGAATGTACGCTGGAACATCACGTCTGTCTCGAATGGACTTTTCCAACGGATCCTCTTTCAAATGAATGTGCAAGTCTTTCTTCTCTAGCCCTAGCTCCTGCAATTCGAGCTCATAGTCTGTATCGTCACTGTCGTTAGCATCTTCAGGCTTCTGGATGCTCCTTTTGATGGTACTCCATTGTGCAAGGATCTCATCCCAATCTCCCAGCGTTGTACCATGCCAGCGATCTCTTTTAGTTGAATAGTCTCCATCTTTTCTGATTTCGTGTCCATTGACGGTGTCAAACTCGTCCTGGATTCCAATTCCAGCTTGTGGAACACTGTGGTCAATAGGTGCTTGTGCTGGGTCTTTACGGTGGTGGGAAAGATCGTCCGTGGAATCTTTACCTCCGGTTTTGAAGTACCATGGAACGTTCTGGATATACTTCGGTAGGTACAGGTTATCTTTTGGAGGCATTATGTAGAGTGGAGTTCAGTTGGCGATGCTCATCACTCTATACAGATGTAGGAATACGGGAAGAACAAGATAAGAAAGTGGAATCATTTTGGACAAGAGAGAGAATGAATAATTGGATAGATCAAAAGAGAGTGATTGATGGAAACAAAATCATCTCGTTAATACGGGGAGAGGAAAATGAGGAGAGTGATACATATTAAGTAAAATACTTACTTTACAAAAGTTCCTGTTCAGATCTATTATCTATGTTACAATGCTAGAACCCTGTCCATTCATCGTCAGAGTCGTCGTTCTCCTCCTCGTCATTAACGCCCCAAGCCTTGATTCTGTCGTCGTTGATGACCTCCTCTTTGATTTTGTTTCTCAACACCTTATCTTTGCCAGACTTGGATAAAGTGTCGAAAGGCTCGATCAACTTCACAAGTGGAGTATTTGCAAGAATCTGTGCCTTCTTCGCATTCTGCTCTTCTTCAGTGAGGGACTTGACGTCATTCTTGGTCTTCTCTTCCTTTTCCTCGTCGTCGTCTTCCTTCTCTTCATCAACTTCGTCATCCTCGTCTTCACTCTCAACATCATCTTCCTGACTGTAATCTCTGAAGTCCTTGAAGATCACATACTCGATCTCATCAAGATAAATGTCACAGATATGGTATGTGAGCGATTTAGGGAAGAATGCCTTTTCACTCAATGGATACTCGTTCAAAACATCCAAGAAGTTTTGCACCTCAGCCTCTGGCCAGCCGTGCTCCTCCAAACGGAAAAGAAGATGCCTGAGTACTCTTCTCACCAACATCAAATACTTGTCGAGTCTCCATTTGTCCAACTGGGGCCATTCCTTGGCCATGATCAGCCAGTAGGCCCTGTGGAAGTCTTGGAGCTGGCTTTCGGCCACAACTTTGGAAAATAACTCACCCAAGTTACCAGCCAACGTTTGTTGAGGAATAGGCTTGTCACAATACCACATGGAGAAGTACAATCCTCTCCACAAGACTTGTAACTCGATGAGATCCAATTTAGATGAGCTTTTAGCTTTCAAAAAGTTTTTCAAGGCAACAAAAGCAGCATTTCTAACTGCTGGGTCGTTGTGAGCCAATTTTCGCACAAAGGCATTAGTTTCTTTGGCCATTTTCGTGTATCGTAGTAGGAGATGAGTTGAAAATTTGGGGCATCTTGATGTCTTGTGATGTGTGCAGGAATAATATTACAAGTTATAGAGGCAGTTTACATTTGGGAAAGTATAAGAATAAAGGCTTCAATATTATAATATGAGATAAAGTGGAAGAGAAATTAGCATCAAAATTGAAATTGAAATATTTTGAAGCAAGTTTACTTCCAGAAAGGTGGTCACATGGTAACGTGGAATATGAGAAAGATTTAACTGTTCAAGATCCTCAGTAAAGACTCCAATCAAGCGACGAATTAAAGTTTCTCACTAGAACCAGGCGTATATCACAAAGATCACAGTGCTATCACACTTTGTAACTCACAGTTCAGAGTAACCACCTTCTTTCCATCATCTCCAATCCACCGTCGTCACTTTTTATCACTAATCTCCAACTTTTCTCGTGCTCTCCTCTCTTCCACTCCCTACTCAGATCCACATAGTAATTTATTAACAACGCACATGCGCCCTCTCTATGAATTAAACAATTAAGTATCTGATTGGAATGTGCAACAACTTGACCACATATCCAACAACACCCATCATGACGAAGCCGACACCAACGGCTCTGACAATCTTAAAGTATTCTGAATGTTAGTAAGAGTCCATAAGAAACGAGAAAAGATGATCTAGATAGAATCGGTCATGGAAATCAGATAACCTATAATAGAACGTTTCATTCACGAATCATGGAATAATTACATACCTTTCTTAGTTGGCTTCTGGCACTTTCTCACGAAAGCACTTCCATCCTTAAAAAATTCCACTGGAACTTCGGCAATTTTCTCCAAACCCTCGGCCATTTTAATTTATCGATAGAGTAGACGTGGGAAAGTTTGGACGAAAAAGTGGAGGTGTCCACTACGCGATAAAATGGTACAAGCACGACTTCAGGCTGATAGTATAGATAATAGAACAAGTGATGTTAAAAAAACGTTATCGAAACCAAATTTAGAATTTAATAGATTGGGTGTATTCATGGGCACAGCTTTCTGCCTACTCGTTGGATTCTTCTAGTATTGTTTCCTCTATTCGAGATTATCCCTCGTGTACTCACTACTATGATTCTCATTCATTATAGCATCATTGAATGCCACCATCTCTATAAAGTTAGATTCCCATCAAGATGTATTAGCTCTTGGCTCGAAAAGTAATTTCAGTTATACTCTCAGTAACTTGATCAAAAGTTCGATCAAGATTCAAAATACACCTCCAGAATATCTCTACTTTCAATCACTTTTGTCTCTGTTCTCCCATTCATTTGTGTCGTTTCTCATTAATCACGACATAAGTCCCAAAAACCCGTCTTCTTCTTCCTCACCGGTCATTGTGAGATTTTTCTTATTCATCGCTTCCAAGAACCGTGGTTGTTGGCTTGTGGCCCACGTTCCGAGTCGCTCTCTCATTGTATCATCTAACGACCATTTCCTGATCAATGGCTGAATTTGCCAGAGCTCGCCACGCATACCCTTCTCATTAATCAATGCCTTCATTCCCTTACTGTAAAGCGTGCGGATCTTGTATATGGTATCATTGGTGGCAGACTTGTTGAAAGAGTCTGTCGAGACACTATGAAGACGATGCTCGAGAGCCAAGGCCGACAAGTACTCGTAGGCAGTCTCGTCCAGAGGATTCTCTTCAAGCAAACGTAAATACGTCAGGTAGACACGTGCAGAGAAGCCTGGCTGGCTCTGATGATAGCCCTTCCAGAGCTCGCCAATCAACTTGGTCCTCTGATTGGTTAAATCAGCTACGAACTTCAAGTAGCCCTCATAGTCGAAGTCAACAGACCTCTGTGCTTCCTCCAACGTAATGGATAACTCACCTTCATCCACAGGCTTATAAAGAGTGGTGGCGGTTTGCTTAATAAAGTATTGGAGAGCACGGAACTCAGAGAAACGAGTAGTGATCTCGCTCCACCGGAAAAGCTGGTCCCAGCAGTGCTTGGATTCGCTGAGGTCGATGTTGTAGTGCTCTTGAAAGGCGTTTAAGTATGCCAACCCGCTAATATACTCTTTGTTATAGATCATGGACACCACCACCGTCTGCACCAAGTCCAAGGTTGGGAAGAGTGGATCGCCCTGCTGTGGTTTAGAGAACTTGGAGTCCATTTTTCCTCGGGAAGAAATACCCCAGTTCTGTTCCACAAGCTTAGTCACCTGGGCAACGTTGTTAGAGTGTGCCATGGACGATAACATCACCGTTAACAAATTGGTGTCGAAAATCACCTTGGACGATGCCAGCAGCAGCTCCTGATGGCACACAAAATCGTCGAAGACCTCGAGCCACTTCTTTTCTGCCTTGAATCGTGACCGCCTTGGGTTCACCTCCAACTCATACAAGTCTGTGGGCTCCACTTTCCAGAGAGAAGAAAGTCCTCCAGAATACACTTGGAACTTGAGCAACCACAACTTCTGAGTCATGTGTTGGTAGTACAGACCCTCACTGAACTGCAGCTCCATGCGCTGAAACCATTTCGAAGCCAAATCCAACTTTCCGTTGTTTAATTCCATCGAGATCAAATTCTCATAGTCGAGTGCACTGAGACGGAATGCCGGCACCGCATTTCGGCGGTTCCGCAGGTACAAATGGCCCCGCAGCTCGCCATAAAGCAAGTTGCTATAAATACTTCTCACCTTCTCTCGGAGATCCCGAGCAGGAGCCATGCTTGACAGAGATTGGATGCCGTTGCTATGCACCATAATAGAGGTTCCAGCCTTGGTTATGAGTCCGATCTGATGATTGACGATTTTGTTGACCAAGTATGAAAGTTCATTGTGGGTGAGCACTGACTGCCATGTTCCATCGGAGCTGACACTAGTCCATTTGACCAAAACTCGAGCTAAACTTTCGAAACTTTTGTTCTTAAGTAATGTGGAGATTTCTCGTTTGACCAAGTCAGCTTCAGAAGGCTGAGGCTTGTGAACAGATGCAAAATGTGTTTTTGCTAGACTGTCAAGGAAGACTAGCGAGTTTTTAGTGGCAAGCGGAGTTTCATTGGTGCCTGCTGGAGATTTTTCATGGATTTCTTCCGAAGCATGCGAAATAGTGGACACGGACGCTGTAGCAGACGTCACGGAGCGGAAAAAACATAGCAGCGGCCATGTTTGGCGTTTGGAAACTGCAGAAAATGACGCCAACATCTAAACCTCGCAGCAAAACGGTTGTGTTGTGAAGTTATTCGTGAGAGGATGAAATTAAAGAAATCTTGGAGATTTCTTTAGAGGTGAGTTATACTATGTGCACTCCTTTCTAGAGGAATGGAGGTTGAGAATTGGTACTTCCATGATCAACTCTACATGAGTAAGTTAATAGATTGATTTGAATGTAAAATTTAACTTTTTTTTTAAAGCAAATCAGCTATAAACTAATGTTACAATTGAACGACCGGTCATGATGTTCAGATTACCTAACACCGGTTGTCAGTCACATACTGGTTGATTCTTTACTTATCATTCTGCCAGTTTTGGCTGATATATGATTGTAATCCAGAGTTTAAGTAGTTCATTGCCTTTTTGATTAGGGTATGCTTTTCTATCAAACACTAGTATCGATCCTCACTGTGTGTTTTTTCACTTTTCTTTCTCTTTGGTCTTTGAACATTGATTAAGCAAGTAAGACAACCATTTGATGTCAAAAGTTACACATTAAGTGGGGATTGGAAATCATGGGGGGTTCCACACTTATTCTAAGAGAATGCTTACTCAGGTTGAATTTGATACAATAGTATATAGATATGAGTCTTGTACTGGCTAGTCTAAATAGTAACTGAAAGCTACTTCTCAAGCACATATACTACAACTTCCATTCAACTAAAGCTTGGCCTTTCCATACTCGAGTGTCACAGGTCCACCAGCAAGGTTGATGGCGTTGAATACAGCAACATCCTCTAAGCCCTGCTCATGGTGACCCCCGTCAACGATTTGCTGGATAGAAGCTTTTGTTCCCTTGATTGCCCACTGAATGTTAGAGTTGATGTCCAGACCCAACTCGGTACAGTATTCTACACCGGACTTCAAGTCTGGTACAACTTTCGACACAAACCCAAGATCCAAAGCATCCTGCGGAGAAAACACTTCACCTGTCAAAGCAAGCTGATACATTTTGGACTTGTTATTAACCAAATTGGTCATTCTTTGCAATGAGCCCATGTCTGCCACAAGGCCGATCTTGATTTCTCGCACAGAGAACCTGGTGCCTTCCACTGCAACTCTGATGGAACAGGCTGACGCAATGTCTAAAGCCAAACCGTACGAAACTCCGTTCAACAACGCAATGGTGGGAGTCTTCATTCTAGTCGGGTACGCAATGGCCTCCTGAAACTCAATGATGTGTCTGTGAAGGAATTTTTGTCTGGCCTCAAGTGACCAGTCGGACTTGTTACCTAACAACTCCATACTCTCGGTCAAGTTAAGACCGGAAGAGAAAGCCTTAGGCACGGCCGAAGAAATCAAAATAACGTTGGTATCTGGATCATTCTCCAATGCCGTGAGAATCTCCAAGTAGTCTCTCCAATCTCTTTCAGCATAAGCATTCAAGGTTTTCGGGTTGTTGTACTGGAGGTGGATGAAGCCAGTCTCGATTTCCGTGACAATCCACTTGGAATACTTGGTGAAATGGTCTGGATTGAATCCCATTTTCTCTTGTTTGTTGGAATCTCCAAAAATTGGCCCTGACTTCATTAAAAGATGTAGTTTCTTTGACCCCGCAAAATGTCCCGAGGTCTGCGCACCTTCACATGAGATGTGCGCAGGCATCAAGATGAAGTCCAGTTAATCTCCGACGGAAAATACAATCTCAACTGGAGAGTTCCAAACATGCTATTCAAAAGAAAAAAAAAAAACAGAAAAAAAACTCACTCAAACAGTGTACTTTCCCGACGGAGCAGAATTGTCATCTTTTTCAGCCAATTCCAAACCTTCGAGCATTTTCTGTCGGATCATTCTATTGGCCTCATTAACTGAACTCTCAGTAAGACCTTCAATAAGTAAGTAAAGTCGAGGTGGTGCAGTGACCTCTTTTCCTCCCACCTTGATTGTTGTAGGAACTTTAGTATTTGGAGGATAAAACTGGCCCTTGTTGGTGATGGACGTTGATGTCGCCTCAATGATCTCTGCTAGACTGTCTGCATTAACCACCGTCCATCTGGCCTTCTGAGGTAAGTCGTTGATGGTGATTCGTGAGTGAAATTTGCACCTATCCGGGCCAGCGGTTTCTTCTGCACGGCCCTCAATTACTGTAAACTCTGGAAGATCAATTTGAGGACCCTGGCTAGCCTCGCGGCTGTCTGCTTTTGGTGTGAATGCTTTAACTTCTCTAGTTCCATCAATATCGTGTGCTTTACGATCCACCAGTTGGTTCGTGTTTCTCAACTCGTCAAGTTTGTTCAATCCGTTTCCTCCGAATCCAAACCGAAATTTCTCTTTACCGTCCTTGACCTTACCCAAGAAAGTTTCAGATATCTTCACTAGGCGAGCATCGATCTCGTCCTCGGGAACCTTACTAAGTCTCAAGGCTTTAACTAGGTCTGTAATAGGTCGCTCTTGTTGCGAAGAAACAAATGTGTATGCTGTTCCAGTATTTCCTGCTCTTCCAGTCCGCCCAACTCGATGAACATAGTCTTCCATGTGATTAGGTGGATCGTAATTGACCACCAAGTCTAGGCCCTTCACATCCAAGCCTCTGGCAGCAATGGATGTTGCAATAAGAACGTCCACGCCGCTGTTTTTAGCCGAAAACTCCTTGATGGCGTACTTCCGATCGATTTGGTCCTTTCCTCCGTGGATAACTAAGCTGGGCACATCTTGTTCTAGAAGCTTCACCAATAAACGATCGGCAGAATCTTGCTTCTCCACAAAAACTAACTTCTTGATTCCTCCATTTGCTTTGAGAATTTCCACAAGCTTTTGGAATTTAAGTGCCTCCAATTCCTGGTCCTCAGTTTCTTCGAAAAACTCAACTTTCTGTGTGATCTCAGGTGCAACCACACTGATGCCACCAACCACAATCTCCACAGGATCACGAAGCGTCAATTTGGCTAACATCTCCAACTTCTTCGCAAACGTGGCGGAAAAGAGTATACTCTGCTTATCTGGTCGGATCTGGGAAAAGATCTTCTTAACCTGAGGTTCGAATCCAAAATCAAACATACGGTCAGCTTCATCCAAAACAACATATGTAACTCTCTTTAAGTTGCACACACGTCCTCCGTTTGCAGCCAACAAGTCAATAAGTCGTCCAGGGGTGGAAACCAACACCTGCGAGCCTTTCTTCAATTCGGCAATTTGAGGTTCAATTGATGAACCTCCGTAGCAGCAACATGCGGAAATCCCTAACTTCTTGGTGAAGTATGTGAGCTGCTTGTAGATTTGTAGGGCCAATTCTCGAGTTGGTGTGAGAAGTATAGCAATTGGACCATCGCCCTTTTCAAGAGGTGGCTGATCTTGTACGTGCTTGAGAAGGGGTAGCACAAAAGCCAACGTCTTTCCGGAGCCCGTTTTGGCAATTCCCAAAAAGTCTCGCCCTGACATGATGGCTGGAAGTGCTTGACTCTGAATCGATGTAGGTTTTGTGTATGCCAATTTCTCTTCCATAATTGACATTATAAGCGCAGATAATCCCAATTGGGTGAAACTCCACACGGGCCGTGGACAATCCTTGCCAGTGACCTTGATACCATCCATTTCAAGACGCAATGCTATGACTTCCTCATCACTCAAATCTTTCACCGATTGAGGTTCAGTGTAGAAACACTTCTTGAACGGGAGATAATCGATCTTGTCATGATCAACCTGCACCAACTCCTTACCTTGTTGCAAGTTCTTGATCTTTCTGTTCAAGAGCTCATCATCATCGTCGATCTCCACATCTTCCTCCTCGTCCAGTTCTATAGTCTGCTCGACTTTATCGACTTTATCGGACTCATCGAGACCCTCTAGAAATTTGTCGAGTGCATCTTCTTCTTCTTCCTGTACTTGCTTATATTCACTTTTAGCCATTGCAGGCTTCTTGAACACAGGTTTGCTTACCGAAGATTCATCTTCGTCGTCGAAAACCATTCGTTTTACTCCATTGACAGGTTTCTTCGGTTTGGATTTTGAAATGCCACTCAAAAGGTTCCGGACCACGGCCTTACTGGCTCCAGCAGTTTCTTGACGTTTGTGTTTCCATTCCTGAAGCTTTCTCTTCTTTTCCTCGAGAGTTGTATCTTTGCCTTTCTCCTGGTTGATGTTCTGCTGCTGTTTCTTACGTTTCCACTCTTCGAGCTTTTTCTGCCTCTCGAGTCTTTTCTTTTCCTCCGCCGAAACAGGATCTTCAGCCACTGGCGTGGTTTCCTGCGAGGTTGGCGTCTTTTTAAGCTTCCATTTCGCTAGTTGTTCCTGGCGACGCCGAAGTTTTTCAGCCTTAGACAAGTCTGTCTCCATGTTAGTGGGTCAATGAATTTCAATAAATTTTCGAGTCTATCGAGCAGTGATGCACACCTTATAAATTAACTATAGAAGAAGTTGTAGATTAGATGAGATGATCAGTATACAGAACAACATCACCAACCATCGATATAAACTCCTGGCAGTGCATAGAATCCTGTTTTGTCTTAAGAGAGTCTTAACAGAAATAAAAATGCATTCTTGGCTAAATAAATCACAATGCTAAGTGGCCCTGTGAAATTGACAGGTGCCTGTCACCTTATAAGGCTGTAGTAACTGTCACAGTCTGAGAGTTCACCAACATCACTGGAGCCAAATCGTCCAACCAGATTGCAAGACTGTTGGTGTAGTCAAAAGACTCATCTGCGTCCAAATGTGTCCCGATAACTGGCGCAGGTAATGTGGAGAAAATCACCGCTGTCTCATGCTTAGGTGAGATACTCTTCATGAGCTCATTTAAGATGATATGCTGGCCTTTAGCTGGTAAGTCATTGAAAGTGAGGCCCAGCAATTCCAGCTGGAGCTGCTTGTAGGTTATCTTCTCAGACTTCAGCTCAGTTTCAGGGTCAACTTGTCTGGGTTGTCCTGTTGGAGATACGTCGTCGTCATCCACGAAATGTGAGCGATTGATGCCATCGTTGGTGATGATAGGCGAACGTACACCAGCGGTAGGATCAGTTGGAAGATCGAAGTAACCGGATGGGCCCCTCTTTGCAGATGGTCTCGTTTGTGAGTTCACACTAGCCTCCAACTTCCTAATCTTTTCCATCTTAGATACTTCGTACTCTCCCTCCTTGAGTTGTTCAACTGTCTCTTCTTCAACGAACTCCACAGTGACCTCATCCAGCTCATCATCCTCACCCTCATCATCCTTGTCTCCATCTTCAACAAATGCAATAGAAGGTTTATTCTCTTCGGCTTGATCGTCGTCATCATTCTCCTCTTCGCCTTCTTCCTCGTCATCTTCGTCATTTCTGACTTTGGATTCCGGAATCTTGACTGCCAGGAAGTTGGGACGAAGATTAGATCTCGAAGACCTAATTGATATCAGATCTGACGACTTCGTGTCTATTGTACTGAGATACTTGGCCTTGAGTGCGGGGTTCATGGCAGTCTTTGCATTGGCACTTGGTGGAATTCTATCCTGAACTGCTGAAGGTATTGTTGGTGCCGGAACAACATTGGTCACGACAGAATTGGAGGGAGCACTGCTGTCCTCAGAGTTAATGATGCTGGAGGACTCACTCACTGCTTCACTTGGAAATTCACTAGTGTTATAATCCCTTTCGCTGTCACTCTCACTGCTGGAATCACCGGTATCATCATACTTGAAAAATTGACCTCCACCTTGCGCATTCATGTTCAAAGACAACGAAAGACCTTGTTCGTGGAGGTTGGAGAGGGTATAGCGTCTGTTTCTAAGAGACCTTCCTAAGCCCCGACCCTCTGTTGGGCTTTTAGACGTCAAACCGACCGGGTCAAACTTGTAATCCTCACCTCCAATTCCAATAGCCTTCGATTTGCCAAATTCAGCACTCTTTCTCTTCAGCTTCTGCGTTTCTATTTCCTTCAACGTTTGTCTGGCCTCTACCAAGTTGTTCCACCACTGATCTTCAAGTAAGCAATTATTGATATTGGTGAACCATCTTTTATTCTCCTGCGTAACAGTGTAGCCTTTCACAATGAAATTGTAGGAAGTGTTAGAGCCATCCTCGAAACAAATAATCTTGAGTTCAGCAACAATACGTAACGACTCGAGGAGTGCGGTCAATCTTACTCTTTCATCCTCCTCCTCGCTCTTTGTCTCGACAAACGCAATGATACGAAGCTTGTATCCATTCTCTTTCCATTCATCAACAGTCGACAAAATGTAACCTAATTGCAAAATCAAAGTGTAAGTATCGAAGTTGGTGGATAAAACAGACTTTCCGTCTTCCAACAAACAAATGGACGACATCTGGATTGGGTACAAGTCGATGTACTTGCACTTCGTACTATCCTTTCCAGGTCCTTTCCTGAACCATTTGCCATCACAGATAGGTAAGTCGAACTTTCTGAAGTTGGCAGCTACTGCTACTGTGGCTTGCATAATAACCAAATCTTCCACGATTTGCACCCATTGCTGGATGGAAACCTTCTGCTCCTTACGACAGTCATCGGTAGGCAACTGAAGATTCAGGCTAGTTGGATAAATGGGAAGTCCGACACCACGTTTGTGGAAGTCATAGAACCCAAGAACCGTGATGTTTGGTTTCATGCCTCCCAAGCCCGAACCCAAGAAAACATTCCGGACGCCCCAAGGAAGCGATGGGCCAATTGCAATTTGCACAAATGCCTTGATTCTAGCCAAGTCTCTAAGTTTTACCCATGCATTCTTTTGCTTCTTCACCTCTTTGAAGGACTGAATGCTAAACTCCAGGACTTCATCCTTCAGCTGTGAAGCATCATCTTTCAAAATTACAACATGACCCAAAATGTACAAGCCACCTTTCTTCAAATGATTGCAGAAACCGATCAAGTTCCAAGATGTTCGAGGATCATCACATAGCAAAAGAATTTGCGGTCTCCAGTATTTCACGCTCATTTGCAACTTGAGTCGAAGCAAGTACTTCCGAACTTGGTGGTAGATGAGCAACTGCGAGATATCACCAAATTTCAGCGGAGGGGTTGAATAGTGAATCATCAAAATGAGGAAAACCAAGCATATGATCACAGAGGTAGCAGAAACACCATCCACCAAGTACATGGCCAACACAGACACAAGACCACCCGTAAAAGCAGTTTTGGAATTGAAGTATTTGAAGGAAGGTCTGAAGTTTGGCGCAGAGCCCACCTTCAACAAAAAACATGCCAAATTAGTCACCAAGAAGGTCATCAAGAATGCCATGGTAATGAAGGTTGCAATCTGGTTGATGTCTGCAAACAAGAACACCTGGGCTAAGAACCAGGTGAAGATTATACTGTAGATTTCGGCTCTGCGCTTCTCAGAGACTGATTTCTTTGCTTTGGAGAAGATCGTGAGACCAGGGATGATCTTATCATCTGCAATGGCATTAAGCATGGACGCAGCACCAACCACACCCATAATCACCGAAAAAAGAGATGTCGACACCTCACCCAATATGATGATGAGTCCATTCAAGTTGACCGACTGGATGATCTTGATATCCTTATGGAGAAGTTCTCTTGGTGTAGATGCACCCAACGATAAAATCACCAAGAGATATAAAATGAAACTAGCCAAAAGACCCTTCAAAGTGCCCTGAGGAATAGATTTAGAGGGGTTTTTAAGTTCCCCAGACATGGAAGCACCTGCAAATATACCAGCAGTGGCAGGGAAAAATATGCCAAACAAGTTCTTGAATGTTTCAGGCACTCCAGGAGGTTGCATGGACCCAGCAGCTCCACTGGTAAAATGAGGCCAAAGATTTTCTTTGATGGTTTCCCAGCAGATTCCCGTATACTTCAAATTATCGTAAGGAGGTGCTAGAGGGTATCCAGGAGAAGCAAAAATGGCAGATACTGGGATGGAGAGCGTACTAAGGGTAAGAATGATGAAGAGCCAAAGTGCCGTTTTCGACACAAGCGACGACCCAACCATTGCCACGCCCGTACAAAATGCAAGCAAGATGGTCAGGTACACCACCTGCCACAAGTAAGATACGGGAAGAAGCGTCATAATGTCACCGTCAAGTTTATTGAAGTTAACGAGAAGTGGCTCGATGAAACCCACCACATTCAATGAGGAATTCAAGATCTGGCCAATAAAGAATATAATGCCGATAGCTCCACCGAACTCAGGGCCCAACGACCTCGAGATCATATAGTAAGCACCTCCACCTTTGACAGTTCCGTTGGTTGAAATGGCAGAGACCGACATGACCGTCAAAATATCGATGACGTACGACATCACCAAGAGTAAAATGGTGCCCATGATGCCCATCTGGCCAATAATGAAGCCAAAACGCAAGAACATCAAAATGGAGAGCACATTGAGCGAGGTGGGAAGAAACACACCCTCAAAAGTGTCGAGTTTGGTGTTTTGTTTAACGACCAGCTTGGTCTTCTTCTTGCGGGATTTGGCCCCGGGGGCCTTATACGCCGGTAGAAGAGGAGTTGTTTCCATCGTGGTTAGAGCAACAGAAGGAAATGTTCTCGATAATAAATGTAGGCAGGAAGATAAGCGAGAGGTGAGATGGGGAACAATGAGGACAAGGGTAAAGATAGGAAAAAGTCGGGGAGACTATGGAAATTGAAAAATGATGGAAGATCACCTTTTGGTAAGAATTGAGGTAAGTGAACTCCAATCTCTTGTATCCTTACTTTTCTAATCATCATTTTGAAGCTTCTATGGAATCGTACACGCTGAATCAATTGCTGCGATGACAGGTGTATGAAGGACCCGAAGTGGGCAGATCATGTGTAGGAAGATAACGGACAAACCTGCCAGATCAAGGATAAGGACACGGTGGAAGAGTTGAAAATTGAATTGGAGACGGGCAGTTCTAGAGCATTAAGTGAGTAGTTTGACCTTTATTTGCCGATCTTTGTCAATATGTTGCCCCTTACGAATTATCAGCCGTAAGTCACGACTTCTTTGTACATGGTGACATAATTCCGTTGGACTCCTAAACACTCTCCTACCTTTTGTTCTTATTGTTCTCTCTACTGTCAATGATTTAATTTAAGAAAATATTTTTTTTCTTTTAAATTCCTTCCTCCTTCTTTCCTCTCTTCTTTTGTCTTGTATTCCATTGCTAAAACCCTCTTGATTTCAATGTCACTTCAACCTTTCAATTTCCATTGTCAATTCCAATGTACCACGAACCTCAAATGTCTAGTGTCTCAACTCAACTCTCCACCGTCTTTACTCAACATTCGCTTCTTCACATGCTGGTCTAGATTCCAACGGAATTTTGATGGTATCGATATCTGTTGGCCATTGCGTTATCACACATGATGTCATGGCCAAGCATGGTCCCACCGTTATGCGATATAGTGGCCTCAAGAGTATTGATACTTACATCTGAAACCTCTTCTCTATTAAAATATACATTTTAAAATAGACAACTATGATTCAAAATCTCTTAATTCATTCAAAAATATTCTTTTCTCCATCCTCTTCATCCTATTGGCCCAAATCCCAATTCTATTTCCCATTGGCACTTCCATCATTCATTTTCCCCAACGTTCCCTCCGCACTCACTAATCGCATACTGGCACCAACCCACCCAACTTCGCCACCACCCCAAAATCCACCCTACCCTATACGAAAATTTCCTCCTACAACTCGTACACCTATACGACTTCAAATATATATAGTCTGAGCCAATTCAGGTTTATTGCCTCCAGATATAATTTGTTCCTAATACCCTTAACCTCGGTGGCATCTCCAGTGACAGTCAGCTATACAAGCAAGTCAGAAAAAATTCCACTAACAAAAAAATCATCCAACCAAAACTTTCTGCTCCACCACCGAAAAATCTTCGTGACGCCAGCAAATAATTCCTGCCATGTTCAGACTTCTTGCCTCCAACACCCAGTCCGGGTTCAGGCCCGTGATTCTTCGAAAGGTCAGAGGTAATACCTCCAGCCTCAAGCTCTCCGGGACCTCAGTGGACTTTGACAAAACGCCTATCCAGTTCCGTAACAACTCCACGGCAGCTCCCATGGGCAAAGTGGACCGTTTCTTCACCAAGGCTAGTGCTGATCCTTTGCTCAAGGACGCTTTGAGCTCTTCTGGGAACTCGGCCAAACTCAACAGATTCGAAGAGCTTTTGGTCACTGCCAACCAGGTGAATCCACTGCATAACAACTCGCTGCATAAGCAGTATTTCGAGACCATCAAGTACTTGTTCAATATGATCAAGGATGATGCCGTCAAGGACTATGTGTCTCGTAACAATGTGTTCCAGTATGCTAATCTTCTCAATAATTCTGTCTACCAGAACAGAACATCACGGTTGTCTGGGTCCAGAAATAGAGACAGCGACCAGTACCAGAACAATACCTTGAACAATGATGTCATGCTCAAGACTGCCATCTTGGATCTTGCCGATAACATAGTCAGTGGCCACTTCAAGGCTATCTTGGATGCTCCAACCTTGAGAGTGTTGCTTTTGGCCATGTTTCAGTTCAAGATGTACCCAGAGATGATTTCGCTCTGGGAAGCCGGAGTCAACGATGACGAGGTCAGTGCCATCTACTTGAAGCAGACCATTTTGTCGGTGATTTTGCCTGTCACCTACGATGAGAAGCGTTTTGACTACGAACAGGTGTTGCAGATCTACGAGTTGAACACTAAGGATACCCCTACTGTCAACTTCGAGCTTTTGGGAACCATGGGCAAGATCGCCATCCGTGCCGGCGACTACACCAGAGGTCTTGATTGTTTGGAGACGCTTTTGCACGTTTATGAGCTGAATGCCAAGGCCAACCGCAAGTTGGTGTTGAGATCTTTATCAGAGTTGCACTTGACCTTCATTGGCTCGTGCAAGGACATCAACATCGCCCGCCACTTCTTCGACAAGGTTGTGGAGGGAGATTTGCCCTACCAGGTGTTGCTCAAGGCTCCACACGTCCAGTCTCTTTTGGAGAACTGTGTGGAGGTCGATGAGCCTGTTGACACCATCTTGTACTTCTGGAAGGCAACTGTTGGACACTACAATGCCGAGCAGAGCGACAAGTCCAACTTGAACTCGCGTTATGCTATCTTGAACAACTCGTTCTTCTCTGTATTCTTCCGTCTGTATCCACACTTGACCCAAGAGTCTTATGCCAAGTTGAAGGAAGTTATTGCTATTTACGCCACCATCAAGCCTATTGACGAGTTTTTCCTTAATACAGTGATTAGCAACTACACCTGGAACGACAAGGTTGTGTTTGAGCAGTTGATCGAGAATTACTCGATTCATAATGTGGCTAGATCGCCAGTGTCATACCGTGTGATTTTGAAGAAGATTGGAGATATCCAAGAGTTTGATAATGCTGAGATCTTAGCTCGCTGGAACGAATCCCTTGCACATTTGGATGCAAGCAACTACACATACATTCCTATTGCCGACTGGGCTGCCTTACGTGATGCCACCATTATGTCTCCATTCAGAGATCAGAGAGAGCAATTTTATTTGAAGGTCTTAGATGCTTACAAGAACTACCACCAGGACGAGAGAGCATGTCTCAGATTTGCCAAGTACTGGTTGAATAGAAGCGACTACATCGAGCAGGTGTCGCGTGTGTCGTTGGAGGAGAAGCCGCAGTTCAACTCTGATATGGAAGTGACGATTCCCTCGTTCAGAAAGTTGAGACAGAATGTCGACTACAAGAAGGTGACGCAGCCCATGTTCAGACCAAGAAGAACATAGATGGATCGATTGGAGTCACGTTTATATGACTCCAGGTAAAGAAACAATTCGGGAACACTCGGCACCACTAATGTATATAGTCCATGGTGACCAATGGTGATTTTAATGGTAACATGCAGTAGAGTAATCAACCAACATTAGTGATTAGGGAATGGGAGCTTGTGCGTCCAAAGACAAGGAATTGAAGCTCTCGGAGCCGGCGAAGCAACATCCTAGGTCCAGACCCACTGTCAAGTCGTCGTCTGGAAAAGTTTTAGGTGGAGGAGGAGGAGAGAGCACGGAGAATTCCAAAGAGGCAGCAGCACGAGCTGCCGAGCTCCGGTATCAGAATCACCAGGACCTGAAGAAGAATAGCCAGGCCAAGCTCAAAGCAATGGAGAAGATATCGAAGAGGGAGAAGGGATTGGAGTGATAAGCTGGAGACAGATATAGATTGATGAGAAAGATATATGTTGGATGTGAGCATTTCGGATGAGATATTCTGCAATAGATGTGAATTTGCAGAATTGACGAGGAGATGAGACAAATGGAAGAATTTAGAATAAGAGATTGTCGATAAAAGGGTAATGGAAGAGCAGGTTGAAGTTCTAGACATAGAGGGCCAATTGAGTTGGCCCTAACCAGAAGAACACAGTTTACATAGTTGAATGTGTAGAAAGATGTAATAGCTTTAATCTTCAGTTTTTATTCCAAATCGGATCTTTAAGGTGATTTATGTTTTGATTTGTATCGACTGAAATTCCTTGATTTGAAGAATTTAAGAAAATGTTAATTTATCTTGACAACTGGACCATTTTGAGGAGATACTGCGAAATGAGGAAACTTAAACATGAACGCTTTGTCAAGAGACCATATCTACAGAAAAAAAAAAGGCAGACCCCGTTGTAAGCAGAATAATTCCGATATTATATCTTCCATGAACTAGACCAACAATTCATCAATATTCACGAATTTCTATTACTCTCTGCCTTCTAGCTTGACCATATATCTCACACCCGTACACCATACATTTAACTAACTTTGAACTTCAGCTAAACATTCACCTCCACCATGGATTCGGCAGCTAAAATCCCCCTCTCCCACACGTTGTGGTCCCCCCATGACACCGTTAAGGATGCAGCAGAGTTGCTTGGCATTACCCTTCCCGAAGATGCGGCCAAAAACTTGGCCATGGACGTAGAGTACAGAATCCACGAGATCTTGGAGACTGCCATCAAGTTCATGCGCCACTCCAAGAGACGTCTCTTGACCACAAGCGATTTCAACAATGCGTTGAAGGTGCTTAATATCGAGCCGTTGTTTGGCTACGACCAGAGCCAGCCACTAGTCTTCAAAGAAGCTCTTTTCGGAGCTGGAGGACAAACCCTTTACTACATCGACGACAACGAGATTGAATTCGAGAAACTTATCAATCAGGAGCTTCCAAAAGTGCCTCGCCAGACTACCTTCACGGCGCACTGGTTAGCCATTGAGGGTGTGCAGCCTATGATTCCCCAGAACCCATTAGCACTGGAAATTAAGAACTTACCACCTATAGTCAGAGGTGCTACCTCTTCAGTGTTGAGCAACGACGTCTTGGGCAACAGTTCTGGAGCAATAGTGTCCGAGGAGTCTAAGAACGTTGCTTCGCTGAAGAAAAAGAACGGAGATAAAGATGTGGAGGTAAAACCTTTGGTCAAGCATGTTCTTTCCAAGGAATTGAAGCTCTACTTCGACAAAGTGGTGGAAGTGCTAGTACTGACGGCACCAGAAAAGGAGTCGCTCCGCGAGGCTGCGTTGAGCTCGTTGCGTACCGATCCAGGCTTGCACCAACTTGTGCCATACTTTATTCAGTTTGTAGCAGAGCAGATCACTAATCACCTCCGCAACATCGATATTTTGATCACCATGCTCGATGTCATATCTGCGCTTTATGACAACAAAACCATTTTTTTGGCTCCTTACGTGCATGCTTTGATGCCATGCATCCTTACACTTTTACTAGCTAAGAGAATTGGTACACCCATCAAAGACGCCGCCGACGACGAAGCAATATTGGAACTCTTGAAGGGCCAGTTTGCTGTCAGAGAGTTTGCCTCCTTACTTCTTGAGCATGTGATCAATGCATACGGGTCGTCATATTCCACACTTAAACCCAGAGTCACCAGAACTTTGCTAAGGGCTTTATTAGACTCTTCCAAGCCTATTGGCACACAATATGGTGCACTTCTTGGGTTGGAAAAGTTGGGCCCTGAGGTCATCAAGCTTGTTTTAGTGGGCAACTTGAAGTTGTGGTACAAGCTGGTGATCGAGAACAGCGACAAGTCGCAGGTTGAGAAGAAGCTACTTGAAGACAAGGTGTTGGAGGTGCTTGATAAAAGCAAGGTAGATGTGACTGCGTCGGATTCAAGTATGGATGTGGACACTGAGATTTCCGAGGAAACCAAAACAAAGTTAAAAGAGAGAGTCGGCGAGCCTTTGGCTTTGCTCGTCTTGGAGCATCCTAACGCCCTTGGTATCTGCCAGGGGATGTTTTTCGGCGAACTGACTGTCTGATGCTTGTATTAATAGGGTAATGTAAAATAGATGCTACTTTCTAGAATATTTGCGGATAGTTGGCTTCGGAGCAGACGATAGAAGTCTTTCAAAGTCGGAGTCGGAGTCGGAGTCTGAGTCAGTGTCGGATCCTTCAAATGACGCACTAGTGCTCTTGGAAAAAGTCAGGATCGTTGGTTCTTGGACACGTTCAGCTAGCAAACTGCGTAAAGGTTTAACAAACAGAGCATTTGCACTCTCTGTTTGAACCAGCAACTCGTCAATACTCGTTTCGTTGTGAACTAAGGATGGGATATTACTCGATTCCAAGTTTGGAAGAGCTTTCTTGCTTTTGGAGCCCGGACTAGGCTTTTCTTTACGAACAAGCTTCGTAGTCTTAAATAAACGACCTTTGGTGGATTTCGGTGGAGGCAGACCATTCAAATTCGAACGGAAGAACGGCGAATCGCTAAGGGCTATAGGTTCACCTGGCTTTACTCTTGTTTGTGATTTGGGAGCCACTGGAGACGACTCCACGGCAACTTGAGGTGAGCTTTCAATAACATAGGAGGACCGCAGAAAGAGGTTCGGAGTAACATCCAGAGAACCCTTTACGGGCGATGAGGTGATGTTTATCGAATCATCCTTTGGAGGAGCCAATTTCAAAAGCCTTTCCAGAACAGAGGGTCCTCGAGTAGGAACGGCAAAGCCTACTGAAGCATGTTGTGGAGTCTCAAGAATTTGCTGGTGAATATCAACCACTCTAACGTTGGAGGGTGTAGCCAACACTTGAGAGGTAGCCTTCGGTGCTGAAACAGAGTGAGATACTGAAGCTACGGAAGCACTTTGACTTCTCTTCATCGGAGTAGCTCCCACCTGAGTGACTTCAGAAAGGGCAGCTGACGACGCCGTAGATTTGATTCTCCTTGCATCTCCAAACAAAAAAGACCTGGATCGAATCGGTTCTTCAGTGTCTGGGTTGCTCGTTGACACAGACATGTCCACCTGTCTCCTCTTTAGGTTCTTAGAACCAAGGTTGGACTTGGAGCGTTTGAGCAGAAATGCTGGTTGAAGTTCTTTCCCTGTTGTGGCAGAACGGCGTAGAAAAGGCATTTGGCTTGGAGACAAGAGAACCTTTGCAAATCTGGAGGACTTTTTAGGAGCCTCAGCTTCTTCCTCGGCAGGAGAAGGGTCATCAACAGGAGAATCATGCATTGATTTCAGTTTCTTACTTGACTTGGACTTTGGAATTGTAAGCTTGGGCCTCAGATCTTTAACCTTTTGGACCACAAATTGCACCACCTGTGGAAGCTGTTTGTTGAAGAATGGCACAAGAACATAAGCAAGAAATCCGTACATTGACTCGTCCTTGACACCCTTGATACGCCCCAATAAAGAGTCCCAAATTCCCATTTGGTCTACCAATGCTATAAGTGACGTGTACAAGGAGAGCTCATCAATGGCCCTCTTGACAGGTTTTTCTGGTGATTCGATGTGATCTTGAACTCCAACTCCTAGGAAAGTTGGGATGATCTTCTTCTTAGATCCTTTTCGTCTAACAAGAGACCTTTTCTGTCTAACAGTAGTCGCCTTAGCCTGACGGAGTGGCATTTCCTCAAGAAACTGGTGCTCATCAATGGGCCAAGCAAGTAGAAGGCTCATCAACACCAAAATTTGGAGATGTGCCTCTCGTATCTTAAGCTCTAACACCAACTTGGCCAAGTTTTCTTCGTTCGGAGTTACTCCCAAATACTTGCTGGCAAACATCAGACGACTTTCTACCTCGTACTTGGAACTAGAAGTCAGAGGTGCATGCTGTGGATTGATCAAACCAAACTTGGTCTTATATCTCTCTTCTAGTTGATCGGGAGTCAAATATACAGAGAGCAAATGCATTTTCATCACGGCCATATCATTGCTACACATAACCTTGAATCTGGTTAGTGCTGTTTTGGGAAAGTATGATAATGGAGTGGTGAGCGAGTAGAGCGTACTGTAGTATCTGGATAGAAGGAAGTTGAGAGGATCCGACTCGCTTTTCGGTGAAATTGTATATGGAGAAAGCTTGTGAGATAGAGGTGGAAGCTCGGTTGCTGGAGGTTTCATGGAAAATCCAGGTAGTCGGTCCTTCTTGGAAATATCATGCTCTGGGTCGCATCTCCACATTGAAAGTGTGTCTTGTACCGAAGAACCTGCCAAAGGTTCATTCTGAACTGAATCCTCGTTGATTTCCATCATTTTATCGCCCAAATCGGCTTCTGGGACCGTCTGTCTCCCTGAATCTATCAAGCAGTACGCGTTTGTAGTACCGGGACATCGTGATAGATATCCATACTCAAGAAACTTTTCCTGCTCATCAAATTGCTTAACTTTGAAAAACAGAATATCATCGAGTAGCGGAACCTCCTTGGGATCTAAAAACACTAATTTCTTCTGTGATATGGCCTGAGGACTCAAGCTGGTTAGCTGTATGTGAGACATTGGATGTAGAATGGAGATGCGCAATTTGGAGGCATCAGAGGCCCCAGAGAGTGTGAAAGTCGGCCATATTGCGGGAGGTCCATTAGAGAAACAATCTTCATATTCATCTTCCATGCTGCTAGAGCCGCATGTGAGTGACAGCTCGTACTTAAATTGAAGTTTAATACCTATAAGAATTATGTATAGTCTGGCGCAGAAGCCCCAGATCTAGTATGCACACTGGAGGATAGACATCCAGATAATTTTGATTTCGGAATTTCCGGTTTAAATATCAAGCCAATCATGGTCAGCAATGTCTGTTATGGTAGGACGATCAGCCACCTCGCGATTGAGAATGAGTTTTACCAAGTCAAGCGATTCCTTGCTCACAACAAATGGGACTCTCATATCTCCCTCCATGATTTCATCGACGTTGTAGAATGGATTCTCCTTATAGATCATGGTGTAGAGCAAAATTCCCAATGCCCAAATATCTTGGGGCTTGCCTTCGTATTTCTCTCCACGCAAAACCTCAGGAGAAGCGTAATCTATGGTTCCAACAAAGACATCGAAGGGTCCCAGCTTTACATAGCCAGCACTACCAAAGTCAATGAGTTTGATCACACCAAACTCGTTGACGATGATATTCTCATCCTTGATGTCACGATGGACAATGCCATGCTTATGCAAATGGTAGATAGCCAGTACAACTTGTTTGAAGATAAGTTGACAATCAAGTTCGTTCATGTCTTTCTTTACCTCGATGTAATCGAACAAATCGATTGCGGGCGGATTGCCGAAGATCGGCGTTTCAAGATAATAGTAGTTGGGGTCCTCGAAGTAATCAATGATTCGCATGATGTTAGGATGTGGCTCGTGATTTAAAGTTGCCATCACTTGAATTTCCGATGGAATGGTTCCGAGCTGGCGATCTCTGACCCAAGTGTCCACCAAGATCCTCTGCTTATCAATGCATTTGATGATCACCTTGTATGCGGGATCGTCCTTATGTTCTCCCAATACTACCTTACCATATGCACCTTCACCCATTTTCTTCAATACCTTAAACTCGTCATACTTCTTGGTTCTCTTCCGTGCTCCGATTGTAGTTGGCCAGAACTTGGACTCCTTTTGTTGCTTTGCGAGCAGCTCATTTTCAATGGCAAGCATTTCCTCCTCCGAGAAATTCTCATAATGCTTCACGCCAGCATCAGACACCTTACGTTGTTCTTGTTCTGGCTTCTTTGGAATATCCAAAGTAAGCGAGTTTTCCTTTTGTTTTTCCGTTTTGGATAATGGACTGCCGACAAGAGACTTAGTAAACTCATTATTAGTAAAGGTGGGATCAGTTATGTAAGTCACCGGAACGGCAAATGTGTTTGCTTTTTTCGGTTTCCGAAGACTACTCTGCCTGCTCATTTCAGGACTGGCTGATCCAAGTTCAAGGAGTTCGGACTCGTTCTTGGGAAACAACTTAAGCTGAGAAGGCAAATCAACTTTGCTTGAAGATAGCCCTGGGTTGCTGCGGGTTTTAGTCAACAGGCCACCGCTACCTTTGAGATTCACAGATGACGCGCTCGACAACTTTTTGAGTTGGCGAGTTATGTTCTTGTTTGTATGTCTTGAGTAAGTCACCCACAAAACAAAGACATCAGTCAGGATGACACGAAGCTGAACGTCGATAAACAAAGATTTTCCGTCTCTGTGAAGTCCTTCAATACCTCTAGAATTGACGAATAGATCATCGGGCGACACATTATTGTGAATCCTGTGCTTGTAGTAAGCGTGGTACTTTCTAAAAAAATGCTCGGGTAGTACCAAACCTGGAACAATGGCCGTTGCAGTGTCTGGGTCATCAAGTCCCAATTTCAAGATGTCGGAGAATCCTGGAATGATGTTGTTAATAGTGTTGTTTACAATGACATCGGATGATCGACCAAATAAATTCTTTGCAATTGCCTTGTTGCAAGAAAGCACCTTGTAATCGTTGAAGTCCACAACGAACATTCCTGCGATATATGGCATGGAGTGGATTTTGATTTTCAATTCAAACTTCTCATCGTCTTTCTCAAGTGGATATGATGTGAGCGCACAAGGGATATTGTCATCGCTGTTGAGTTGAACCGTGTAATAGCGCTTCGCATTTATCGCCTCGCTTTCACGAATATCACTAGATTCATTCAAACTGGAGTCAGAGTGTAAATCTGCTGCCAAAGACTCCGACAACACGTTCACCTGGGTGATACCACTTGCATCAAGCTTCGTGATGAGCTTGCCTGCAATCTCGTCAACGTTTGTAATGACATACTTGGAATCTGGATAAGTAGCCACATCTCTCAGGACCATCACATCAAAAGCGTCACAAGCAATTTGCTCAAACATACAAATGATAAGCCCCTTTCTTCGCTTCGCCCAGATGGAAGTCCATGCAAATCCGCCCTCAGCTTGTCTTGAAATAGCAATAATCTCACCAGCGAATATAATGTCATTGTTTGTCTTACGTCTGCTCTCGTCAGAAACTCTGGTCAATCTATCCGTGAGAAAATTCCTAAACTGTGGAGCAATGAGATCTAACAATGTTAGGTTACGGATCATGCTCTTCAGCACTCCGAACATCAAACATGCCAAATCGTTGGCAGCCTTGAAGTTCCATGGATAATCCGCCTCAACGGTCACAACTGACTGCGGAGATGTGTGCTTGCCAGAGGAAATGGCGTGAAATGGCCGATTACCAGTAGCCGTTGCAGCTTGTGGCTGTTGAATAGAATTCAACAAATTCAAGGCCGTGGTGGAAGCGTTGACCAAAGGCGAAAGAGAAGCACCAGGAGAAGGAGCGGCAGTAGGAGGAACGGCCCAGGGAGAAGTGGCCATGGCAGTAGTCTCCACAAACGGCGTAGCAAGTGCATAGAGCATTTTGGTTTTCAAGAGATTCTGCTTCTTTCTCGATATTTCATCATTGGAAGAAAGTGACAAGTCATGGAGCGTCAGGGCTATGTCGGAGTTGTGTGAGATGATTGACGAGTCCTGCTCAAGTAACTCGATGATGTCCTTCAAGTCGTCGTTTAGCACGGTGTCCGATTCGCCCACGGATTCCTCGTTGGCCTCACCTATGTCTTCAAAAGAAGTTCTCGACATGGGCAAGCTGTCTGCCCTGTTGATTTTAGGGCGGAACAACGCCGTAAGCGCCGCTGAAGATGCATTCAGCAGCATCTTGAACTTGTCGGTGGATAAGTGATCGTTACTTTCGTTCCGCAGAAGAGATCTTGCAAGCAACAGACGGTGGGAGGATTTACGGCGTGCCCCTTCTACTGAAGCCGGAAGTAACGGCTTTGTGGGAGATGTGAAGTCCTCGTCATCGCTATTTCTGGACTCCGTAATGGACTCGAATCTCATGTCGTTTCTAACTTCGTTTCTGGCATTTTTCAGACCTTCCTCGTGTGAATTGATGGTTTTGAACCAATCCGGACGATCGTTTAAGATTTCCAACGACCGTTTCAACACATTGAGTCGGAGTGCCAATGAGTTGGGTGACAAGTGTGCGTATGAGTACGCATGGGAGTTTTCGATGGGGAATAGTAGAACATTGTTAATGCTAGGTGACTCCGAACTCACCGAATGCAGACTGTTGGCTGTGGGAAGTGACGGCCTCTTTTTTACTGCATCCACAGAGGATTTGAGAACCTCATCATCTTCCTCGCCAAAGTAGAACAGCGTCGGGTGGGGCCGAGTGGATTGCATGTGTGGCAAGCAATTTGCAAATATTTAGTGAAACAAACACCGGATACTTCTGATAGTGTGTGGAGGTGGCGGTAGGTGACTAATTATTTCAGGAGAAGATTTTGAGCAGTGAGAGGACTTGGATAGTCTGATAGTATGCTAAAAAGCTTACTCTGCTTGGATTTTTTCGATGAAAGTCCAGCTCAAAGATTCCTAGTGGGGAGGTGGATCCGTAGTGTTGGGGCTGTGTGCAGTCGGTGAATATCTGGGTAACTGCAGGGTTATGTAATGGGAGAAAGTTGGGGGGTTGCGAGTTAGAGGACAGATGCAGTGACGTCAAGTGTGATAGTGGTTGATATCTTAGATTTTGCTATTATGGAGAAATCAGCAGCTATGCTTTAGAAAACGTCGGAACGGCTGACTCCAAAGCCCTGAAGTAGCTGCAGGTCCGACGGTGCCTGTTCTCAGGATGATGTTCCTGCCTACTATGTCTGCAAAGAACATTATCTGGTTGGCTGATGATAGCAGAGCAGCATGTATAGCGATTGGTATGCGGCGGCCACAAAAACTTGCAAACAGCAGACATTCTGAGTCCTACTGGGTATAATGCTGATTGTTGGATGAGGCTCACACCGTTGAGGTCGCCATTGTGCCAGCAAATGGAAGAATGCAGTGAATTAGTTGTATACCAATAATCAGCAGTATCAAGAGTTTGATCAGTATCAGTAAAGTCAGCTGAGGCAGTAGTAGTCAAAAGAAGGCAGCAGTTGATGTTCACGAGAATACTAAGATTGCAATCACTTCTGTAGACAACCAGAATTTAAAACTTTCAAGCAACTTTCATGCAACAGAACAACCTTAAATTTCCAATAGTTTCGGACTTGAGTGTCAAATCCAAACTGGTTACAACTGGAATTCCTGAATACCATCTTCCAAATCAGTCATACTATCAATGTTCTGGTAGTTCCGATTTGCGAAATTTCCAACTAATGGCGTTTCTCCCACTCCATATAAAATGGCAGGCGTGGGTCTAGATGGAGAACTGATGTTGAGCGGACCAGAAACAGGCGTGGCAGTACCCAGATTCTCATAAGTAGGTGGACTCAATGCACGGATGTCTTCGTAAGTGGGTGGAACCTCGTCATCCCAAGCAATTCCGAGCCCAGACCGTTCGGTAACGTTGACCTTAAACTGCATTCGAAGAACTCTGGCCGAACCTGTGGGTACGCCAATAGCAGTTGCACTAGCATTCGAGCCAATAGAGGTGACAGGTGTCAAGGCATCATTTCGCAAACCTTTGGGCAGCTGAACAACCTCCTCTGCCACAATAACTTCAACAACCAATACATGAGACACATAAACTCCAAGTTCGGGGTCTTCTATGTCACACGAGATGGTGGCCTCATTGAGCATTCCAGGAATATCATCATGATGTGTGTCGTTGGAAGACTTGGAAGCCACGTGTGGACGAAGTCCAGTGGTGCAATCAAGAGCCACAATATCGGCAACAAGTTCAATGCGACCCTTGCCTGTAAAGTCAGACTTCCAGCCAGACTTGACATCGCCGTGAGCTACCACACGAAGCTCATCCAAAAAGAGCTCGCTCTTTGCTGTTCCATCGGAATTCAATTGGGGCGATGCACCTTGTGAATTCGAATCTGTTCTTGATGCACTTTGAGAACCAGAGCTATTTGTTCTGGATGAAACCGCTCTGGGGCGTGGTGATTGAGCACTCGACGAGACACCAGGTCTAGTATTATTTGAGGCGGAGGACACTTGTCTTGAAATCAGCCCGTCTTGTGAACGTCCAAAATCTTCTTCGAAATGGAGCGCCTCGTCAGCGGGACGGTTGCTAAGAGCCTCTTCTTCTTCCTCAACGATATCTTGATTCACTGGGCCAGACAGTGTAGAGGCTGCAGCTACCATCTGTTCCGCTCTTGTAACAGTTTGTGTTGCAGGCGGGGGGCCAAAATACATCAGGGTCTGAACAGTCAGGTGGTGTAGCCCAGTATTTCTGCTGGGTCCGTCATTTCCACCGGCAGAAGGCAGACCCTGCTTAAGAGACTTGTAAAGCTGAGTTTTTTTCTGGTTATCTTCAACAGCTTTCAACTTCGCTTCATGTATAGAACATGCATAAGCTCTCACATGGGTGTGTTCTTCAAGCTTCCACGATAGCTTCCGCATACGCCAGCGACGGTCCTGTTTCTGGTTGACCACATTGTCCATTCGAAGCTCTATAGGGAAGGTGGATTTTGGGTACATGACATTTGGGAGAACAGCGCTGGCCGTAACTTCCGTAGGAGGAAACACTCGTTGAGAATTACGATCTGGGCCCCTTAGAATTGATCGCAGAATGTTCACCGGAACAACCAATTTTCTTTCTACGGACCCCGAAGTGGCCACAGCCACCAACTCGTACTTGATGTATGAGTGACTCTGGCTTCCTCCAAGCTTGGTGGTGGCAGCTAGCAGGCCCGGTATAAGATGAGAGAAAGGGTAGGCATGCGAGCCCACATGGAAGGGAACACGCTCCAGAAGCGCATCCCAGCGTGCTAGCGTGTTGATTCGCGTGATACACTTATCACAATTGGACATCAGTGACGACAGAACGACAAACGGCTTGGTGTAATGCATGGTCTGCACCAACAGTAACACTACCGAGTCCATCTCAACCTCGACAGGTGCCAGCGACGTTGATGATGAAACAGACGATAACAAGGACTCGGAGGACCTACTGGATGAGGGTTCGAGCGAGTTCGTGGACTTAGGAGGTGAGATTTCGAGCATGAGAACTCCTGAAATGATGGAACCTGTGGATTCATGGGGCTGACCGTACAAAACAACGGGTGGGGACTCCAATTTGATGTTCAAAGCAAAGCGGGCCAGAGAGCCTTGGGGGTGGCGTCGATGTGACGACGAATTCAGCGACACTGGCGTAAGCCCAGACCGAGAATGCTTTTCTGAATGGTGGTTCAATACCCTAGACAAAAGTGACATTGTTCAAGGGGTTCGTGAGGTGTTCCAGACAATTAGGAGTAGCAGACAGACACTCTGGAGACGTAGACGAAAGACGGTAAACTTATATAGTGACGGCGAAGGGAGATGGACTCAAAGGAGACGATATCAAGGGAGATGGGCTCAACAGAATATTAAAGAACCCAAATTGGAACTGAAGAGACGGAAGGAACAATTCAGTAGGTAAGAACCAGATGACAAAAAATAAAACAGAAAAATCCCACAATGGACAACGGCTGCTATATATATACGGGACTAGTTCCAGGTGCTGAGCGTGTGGAGTTTTGGTAGGTGAGTAGTGTGTAGATTTTTTGCTCTCCTCATTAAGCAATCGGCGTGCCGGTATAATTGGAGTTACTGCTTGCCACCAAACGTTGGGCAGGTTGAGGAAAAGGTGCAGAGGAATATGTGTTTTAAGACAGAAAATGATTTCGGAGAGTGAATATATTGATGTGGAAAGAAGGAGATTGAGAAATGAAAATAAATTTTCAAATGTTTGGGTTTTGGCTGGATAGTCGGGGGTTTTCTTTAATGAGATTTCCGAACCAGGGCTTTGGACATAAAAGATTCTCTTCATGAAGATGGAAGATGTTTAGGTCATGAAAATAAATTATCGATTCATTACATTACACAGTTAATGAATATTGAAATTGACTGGCATTGAATGCTTTTGATTTTTCTCACATTGATTAGTTCTGTTATCAATTCCTGAATATTCTGAACTCTTCTTCCATGCATATATTTCTGCTTTCTGCACATGTTCAATTCCACCAATGTTAATTAGTATATACTTAAAATCGAATCCATTTCCAAGTTTTGCAATTACAACTCGTCTTCATTGGCCCAGTCGTATAGTTCCTGAACTTCTTCTTTTTGCTTAATCTTTTCCTCATCACATATTCACTGGTTATGTCCTTACGACACACCGGGATGCCGACATGATTGCTTTTGGCTAATACGACAACATTACGGGAACCCGCCTTGACGAACGCATTCTTATCAGCAAGTCAGAATGTCTCAGGTGATGCTCAATACGTGGCAATGCGCGATGTGATATCTTTCAACAGATGAAAGTTTCTGATTTTTGAAATGTACAGTTGGTGAAAGATCACCATAAGGAAAGTAGATTAGCGAATTTCAAGTAGTCCGTTGTATTACTTTGGCCCAATACGAGCATCCATTATCAAACATTTGCATTATCTTAAATCAAATGCCTATGCAATTTGGAATATGAAAAAGAAGAGTTTTCGCCTCAGGATTTTTGAATGGACATTTGGACCATACTGGCGATGGGATCAAAGTGTTTCTGTACTCCAATTTGCCAGCAGAACTAAGTATTTACTGGTGGTTTCCATTTATAATTTAATCAGGGTCGAGATTTCCTCTTAGGATTGAACGACTAATCCCAGGAAATCTGAATAAATGCTACATTATGGAATTCCATACAATGACTGGGGAATACGATCTCAATGTTTGGTTTCCGTAAATCGTCATCCTCTTACGTTATCGCATACAAATAATTATCTCAAACACTCTATTCAAAATTCTCTCTATACTTTTCCCAATTTTCTGTCTACTTTTCTTTCCAATTTTCAACCTTTCTTTCCATTTCCCTTTCCTTTTCTTTCCTTCAAAGTCCTTCTATCTTCTCTATTTCGTCAAATTGTACTACCCACTATTCTCCAACACTTTCTCCATCTTCTCACCTCCATACAGTCAGATACCACCATCATGTCAAAAAAACACCTAATACTAGACAACGGGTCATACAACATCAAAGCTGGCTTTGCGCTGCAGAAAGACCCTCTTGTGGTGCAAAACTCCCTAGCAAAAGCCAAGGATGGCGTCATTTACATTGGCAATGACTACCTCTCTCATACAAACTTATACTCGGGCATCAATTTCAAAAGACCCCATGACCAAGGCCATTTGATCTCGTGGGAAACAGAAAAACCCATCTGGGATTATACTTTTGACCAACTTTCACCGAAGGTAGAGCTTGATCCTCTGGAAGTCCATTTGACTCTCACAGAGACTCCATTCCAGCTTCCTCAGTTGTCCATGAACACAGACTTGATTGTCTTCGAAGAATACGGGTTTGGCGAGTACTATCGATGTGTGCCGCTGCTGCTTGTACCATGGGCCCAAGGCGGCCTGCCGTCGGACTTTTTCTTGGTCATCGATTGTGGTTTCAATGCTGTTCACATCATTCCAGTGATCTACCAAAGAGTATACTGGAAGGGCGTGCGTAAGTTGCCTATCGGAGGAAACCAACTCAACGGTCTTCTCAAGGAGATGATTTCGTTCCGTCACTATGATATTTCTGACGAACCTCTTCTCATCAACACCGTGAAAGAGAAAACCATGTATGTAGCCGAGAACTTCCTGGGTGCACTCAAGAAGAAAGAGCAGGCCAGGTGTGAATTTGTGCTTCCAGATTTCAAGAACACCGTGACTGGATATGTCAGACAAGACGGCTCGAAACTTCCAGAAGACGCGCAGACCATTCAGCTCTACGATGAGAGATTCACGGTTCCCGAGCTGTTTTTTCATCCCGAGATCATGTTGGACCATAACGCACTCTCCAGCAACACGGTAATCCAGAAAGCCAATTTTAAGAATATCACTGATTTGGTTGTGGACTCCATCATGGCGTGCCCAGATGTTTCTCGTCCGGTTCTTCTGGCTAACATCCACTTTGTTGGAGGCACAGCCAATCTTGCGAATTTCAAGCATCGTCTCGTATCTGAGCTCGAGAAAGAGTTGCCGGTGAACTGGACTGTCAATGTGTTGGACGAGAAGTTTGACTTGGACAAGGTTTCCTGGCAAGGGGGCCATGCGCTTGCTAACAATGACATTATCAAAGAGGTGACCATCACCAAACAGGACTATTTTGAGCATGGAGCTAATTGGTGCCAGAAGCAATTTGGCTTCCGCAATTTCTAGAAATGATGTATATTAATGCAGAGGGAATGGCTAGTGCCATAAGAAAACATGAGTAGGATTAGGGTTGTGCAAAAAAGGTGAAGGGTATGTCTAATCACCAAATAGTTCTTCCCAAAGAAGATATTTTGAAATGGTTATGCCTGAAAGAGTTACTGAATCTGTACCAAATGGTTATAAGTCAAATACCGACTGAATAGAATCCAGCCGTAGCGGAACCACACCATCTGGGAGAAGTGACCATATGCCATAGCAGCATATGAAACACTCAACATATTGAGATCGGAGTACACCTTCACCAGTGACACCTGGTTGCCATTGAACTGGTTGAAGAAGCTCACATTAACATTGATCTTCAAAAGGCTGCTGAAAACATGGCGAGACAATAAATCGAAAAACAATTCCACATTGGTGAGCAATGTGAAAGAGTACTTTTCCCAAAAGTTCAACGACTTCAATACATAAAGTCGGAAGCTATCGTTATTTCCCACCTTGGACCGGAAAAACTCCTTGGTACCATGATAAAGCGAAATGTGGTTGGCATGGCCTGAGACTCCATGAGCATCAAACGTGATTACAACGATATTCTTGTCGGCCTTTGTGCTGATGATATCACCCAAGCTTTGTGCCACGTCGTTGCTTCTCCATGTGATATCCATTCCATCTTTATAGTCGAGAATGATAACATCTTCGTCAGCCACGCCTATAATTCTGGCGGAAGCACGAAGCTCCTGCGACCTGATACTAGCAAACGACTCGTGGACAGCGTCTCCACGAGAAAAGCATACCAATCTCACATGATTTCCATGTTTAGGCTTGGAGATCTCCACCAATGAGGGAGAAAAGAACATCACCTCATCGTCTGGGTGGCCAATGACAAAGTAGACCGTCGAATTGCGGATGGGTAATGGCGTAGGTGATGTGATGGAGTTGTATGGGTAATTAGGCCGGATGAAGGTATTCGTCTGGATATGGTGATTGTGAAATTTCATGGAAATCTGAGGAATTGCCGTTGAGAGAATAATCCAAACGGCAAAAGACAATAGAAACAACTTAAAGATGTATTTGGGAATCGCTAGCATGGTGGGAGATGGAATGCAATGAAAATTTAGGTAATGTAGATATAAAAGTAGTATTCGACCCAACACAACGTGGCTGCGTGTCCTACATCTTGGCTGAGCCGTTGGGGCCGGAGTATGTTGGGTAGGTTCCGACGAGAAACTAAGGTTCGAGATGGTCATGGATGAGGAATTTATCAGATAGCCCAAATGAAGATATGGATGGAATTGTAATTGTCAAATGGGTTGGAAAGTAAGGATTAATATGAGATACATGAGTGGAGATAATTTGATGAATGGCTGCGAAAGTTGGAGATGGAATTTGGGTTGAGATGGAGTAGAAAACTTAAAATATGTGGGAAAATAACAAGACTTGTCAGTAGGACGGGAGAATATTGCTACTATATGGAAGTTAAAAATGGTCATTTATTCTTACAGGTTACGTCGACACTGTAATTCTTTGGTGAGAACTTGTTATGTTATGACGAAAAGAGCAAGAAATAAACTGTGGCTTAGTGACTATAAATGGAGACATTCATAAAAGCGACCAAGCAAACGGTAATACTAAGCATAATTGTATTAAATTCTTCACCGCTTTCTCACGAAAGTGTATCCGGTGTACCAATCTAAATCCAACTTCGTCTTCTCCTTGTCCCAGCCAAGCTGCTCCACAAATTGATTCTCGAAGAAGTCCAAAAATTCCGTGTCCTGGCCCGTTTTGTCACGGTAATTATGAAATGAACTGTAGGTAGAAACGTAGTTCCGGAAATCTCTAATGGTAATGTCCTTTCTCTGCAAAATCAAGTCTTTATCGGTATGTGTATCTACTCCATCCAAAGATGGAGAGTACTTATTGTACACGGCATCTTTATACAATTCACATGGGATGTACTTGTCCACATCCACCAAATAGCCCTGGAGAATTCCTCTTCCTGGTTGCTCCCAGCATGGCCCCAAATATCCTGGATCATTATACACCAATTGGTTGTATAAGTCCACGGCAGCCTTTAAGATCTCCTTCTTGCTGCGGGAGGTATCGTACGGCCCTTCGAAATTGACCACCACGGGATCCACGTAGTACCAATATGCCAAAACTCCCCCTGGTTTCAATTGCTTAGCGGCAGATGCGAAGAAGGATTCGTAGTCACGGAACCAGTGGATACACTCAGCACAAGTGATCAAATCGAACGACTCTGGAGGAGCTTCAAAGTCTTCCACTGCAGAAACATCAAACGTGATTCTGGACTCGTCCGTGAGTCCCATTTCGGCCAATCGCTCTTTCTTAAGCTTATTGGCAGTTTCAATCATCAGTGGTGATAAGTCCAAACCCACCACCTTTTCCGAATAGTTAAGAAGAGGAAATGTTCCCACACCAGTTCCACATCCTAGATCAATGGTGCTTGCTATGGAGTCTCTCTGGACATAGTCAAAGAGCACCTTATAGAAGGATGCCGGGTAATGGGGCCGGAACGAGTTGTAGTTGATGGAACGGAATCCAGTTTTAGCAAATGTAGTCATAATCTGGGGTAGGAAATAATGAGATTCGTGCACTATATAACTACCAGCAAGTCCGAGAAATTTCCCGAGAACTCGGTGACAGCTGAATGACAGCTCGGTGACAGCTCGGTGAATTGACTGACATAAACTCGGAAGACAGTGAAGGTTCGGTGATAATTAATACATTTCGGACAATTGGTTATTGACCTAGCATTAAGTAGGGACAGTGTGACGTTTGTGTCATGGTAAATTTCGGTGCATAGTACTTTTCTTGTTTAATGTGTCAACACCTCATTCTCAAAATAGACCCCACAAAAAAAATATTTCCATCGTGCATAATTGACCGACTAATTAAAGATGCTAGTATTTCGTAAGTCATTCTTTTTGATAAATGGTCACTTGAAGTTTCGTCAAATTGCTACGAATTTTGACTAAATTGTGGAGTTCTAGATCACAATCATTCACAATGAATACCCTCTCTATGATCCAAAGACTGGACTAAATGATTGTAGCTACTCTCCAAACTTTCATGTGTAGCCGCCTACACGTATCTTTCTACTGTTGGACAGTATTTAAAGAAATACTATCACATAACGTCCCTTTTGGTCATTGCTTTTAAGATTACATAATCCATTACATCATAGTAACTAAATACCATATTTCACCTTCATCATGCCCTAAGATTTGAATCTTTATCGTTGTTATCGCCGTACTTATTACAGTACCATCTTGTCCTACTGATAAGAATCACCTCATATCATTGTTTTTGTTCTCCAGAATCATTCTTATCGATCTAAAATCATTCTTATCGATCTTCGAAAGATTCGCTACCTCGCCCAATTAGGAAGGAAGCCCGCCAGAGACATTCCGCTCTATCCTCCTCATCAGGAAAGTTATCCAGCTCTCCTCTTTATCTATTGGCTCATCAACCCTGGTTATGTGCTCGCTGTGGTTAACTTTTTTAGGTTGATCATCTGAACCTCCCGGAATACCCTGCGTGGGTATCATGGGTATCTTTACCTAGTGCGCACAAGGTATACGAAACAGGCGTACAAGTCCATCTCACCTCGCTATCAGTTACCTGACCGTAGTCAATATATAGATATGCCCAAGACTATCAGAAAACCTTCGAGCTGGTCTGTATCTTCTCACTAATGCGGATGCTCTTATACCATATAGATATGCAACCTGGGACAACGCTCCAATCAGCATATATATTTGACATGATGGCCGGAATTCTTCATTAAGTAATGAGTTTCGAAAAATCACCCGTCAGAACAGAAATCCAGGAAGATTCTCTGACTGACATTGAACATGGGCTCGGACCCCAGATCACCCAGAAAGATTTGGTCGTCGAAAGTGATGTGGCCTTGGGTAAAAAGATGTTCCTAGTCAACAACGCACTTGACGATATAGGATTCACTTGGTATCACTTGAAGCTTTTCTGCATTGCTGGATTTGGATATTCTGCCGATTCACAGTTGGAAATGATCCAAAGTTCGGTCAAAACCGTCGTCGACAGGCAGTTTAAGCAGGATTACCCAGTTGCAACCGAGATCTTCTATGTTGGATTGATTTTGGGTTCCATTTTCTGGGGTTTTGGCGGTGACATCATTGGCAGAAAGACGGCGTTCAACACTTCGTTACTTCTTGCTGCAACTTTTGGTTTCATCACCGGAGGTATGAACTCTTATGCTACTTACTGTCTCTTCATGTGCTTGAATGCTTTCTGTGCTGGAGGAAACATCGCTTTGGACGTCGCTGTTTTCTTGGAATTCAGTCCCTCCAAATACACTTGGATCACCACCTTCATGGCTGCTTGGTGGGGTGTGGGCCAGACGATCGCTACCTTGGTCGCGTGGGCTTTCATTCCAAACTACTCTTGTAAGTCCTCTGAAGACTGTCCATCTCACAAGAACAGAGGCTGGAGATACGCTTGGTACACCAACTCGGGCATTGTCATGTTTGCTGCTTTGTGTCGGTTGTTTATTTTCAAATTGGATGAAACTCCCAAGTACTTGGTATCAAACGGAAGAGACGAAGAGGCCGTGGAAGCCTTGCGTAAAATTGCTGAAAAGTACAACAGGCCATTTACCTTAACAGTTGAAAAACTCAAGGAATGCGGAGAGGTAGACAGCTCTCACAACTTCAAGGAAGATGGCTATTCATGGAGGGCCGTAACAACTGCCATTGTCGAGCACTGTAAGGTGTTGTACCTGTCTAAGAAAGTGGCCTACTCGACAACGTTGATTCTCCTCTCATGGTTCTTGATTGGAATTTCTTACTCGACGTTTTTCAACTTCTTGTACATTTTCATCGGTTTGCACGGAGGAGACACTGGCTCTACGACTTTCATTGTTTACAGAAACTCAGCCATCTCTAACTTTGTTGGAATTTTTGGTCCAATGGTAGCAGGTGCTCTTGTCATGATTCCAAGACTTGGAAGAAGAGGAACCATGACAATTGGTGCATTCTGTGGTATGGCCATTTTATTTGGCTACACTACCGTTCGAACCCAATCGGGAGATGTGGGCTTCGCCTCAGCCACTTACTTCTTTATAAACATCTACTACGGTTGCTTATACGCATACACTCCGGAAGTGTTCCCTGCTGTTGCCAGAACCACAGGTGGTGCTTTGGCGTTGGTATCTGCTCGTGTCTCAGGATCATTGGCTCCGGTGGTTTATTATTATGGCCAGAAATCTGGATCGGCTGTGCCAATCTGGGTCTGCGGAGCTATTATTGGTGCGCTTGGTGTTATTTCGCTCTTGCTTCCTTTCGAGCCCACCAAGAGGAGATCTGTGTAAATTTCAAATTTAATGAATATAAGTATCGTATATTAGCGTAAAGAGTATCACCAGTTGAAAGAAAATGCACCCACGTCATCTTCACGATCACTTAGTCTATCTTCGTCATTGTGGTATGCATCAGAAGTTTCGTTCAAGAAAGGAACCAAACCAAGCGATCCGTCAGCGACGAATTCATTAACCAATATTTCGTCATTACAATTCATTTTGAATGGGTCAAACTTCAAAATATCTTCGAATCCGGAATCGAATTGGTCTCCTGTAGACACATTCGAACTGCTGGACTCGTTCATGGAGCTACTCAACCCACGATTTTCCTCGAGTGCCATATTATTTACATTGGTTGCGTTAGGTTGAAACTCGTTCGGAAATTGGCCGACAGACGGTTGATGTTGCACAGCTGGAGGATACTGGTGACTCAGTTGCTCCCTCTCCAAAACTTGGATGTTCTTAGCTGTCAAGGACTCAGAGTGATTGAAGTCATTTGGAAACTCCTGCTTCACTGAGTAAGATTGTTCACGAGAAGGAATCTTCTTGAAAGGCTGGTTGTACAAGACTTGTTTTCTCAAGCTATTGGATCCATTACGGCTGGCCATATTCAATCCCAAAATACTCCAGATTGCATATTCAAGCATCATTTGTGAGTTTCTTGTGAGTCCACCAGGGATATTGGTTTCTGTTTCGAGCTTGAATGATGCCAATGTATCGAGAAGCAACATTTTCAGGTTTTGGTGCAATGGGCCCCCTTTTATGTAGTCCAAGGATCCCTTTGCAACTAATAAGGCGAATCTTGCTTGCTCTCTGGGGATGTTGAGTGGCACTGGAAGAAGGAACTGATTGCCTGAGACACTCTTGAGTACCTCTAAAATTTGAATTGAAGATTGCTGGATCATGGTCATGCTCAGAACGACAGTAGACACATCCCTTTGACCCATAGATAAGCGTTCTTTAAATGACATTCCAACGTTGTGATGGTAACCATACTTGGAGATAATGGGCAAGTATATCAAGATCTTTGCGTGATAGTAGAGGAATATGAGAACTTGTTGCTGTTTAGAGTAAATACTCCAATTTGTTGAGTCGGAGCCACCGTTCAATTTATTCTTTGAATTGTCTTTGAGTGAAAAGCCGTTGACATCAATATCGAATTTCAATTCAGCAGGGAGTTCTCTTCTCCAACAGTCCAAGATTTGATCTTTTTCAAGAGCCTTTGCCTGGACATCGTATCCGCCAGATCTGGAAAAAATCGAATCCAAGATGTTTCCCAAAACTTTACAATATTGCATGGTGGTCAATGCAATCTTGGATACCTTACCAAAAATAGTCAACTTGGTGTTGTTTATGACCAAAATATTCTCGTTATCTCTCTCTGAATCATCATCACTATTTCCGCTAAATGGCAAAGCACATTCGATTTCGTGGTCTTTGAAAAGTCTTGGAATACCCAAACTCAACGATGAATACGTGTCAAGACAGTAAATACACCAAAACAAAATACGTCTTTCACCTTGCATAAAGTTCTGAAGATGTACGTTGTTTGCATCTTTGCTGAGTCCCAACACAGCAGCGGGACATCTGTGAAGTCTCAATTGTTGAGCCATGGTGACAACTCTTGCTCTTAACTCGTAACAAGTGGTGACATCACCTACAACCAAGCAGTACTGAAGTGCAAGCGTCAATATCTGAAGTGATTGAATAGAACAATACTTGGTCAAGCTGCAATTTGGCTTGATAAAGTCGTGAATCAACTTATCAAAATGATTGAGAAGCGCAATGTACCGAGACACTTCATTGGTATCTTTGGTCTCCATCATGGTGAATTTCTTGGACAATAGACCTAGAGCAACCACCAACACCATAAGAGCACCGAGCTTCTCAATCAGCTCATATGAGTGTTCTGGAATCGAATTCTGCAAAGCAGAGGAAGATGAGTTTTCCAATAATTCAGACAATCTGACGTAGTTCTTCAAGAAGGAATTTTTGCTGAGGATAGGACAGACGTTTCCCCAGTTCTGGAAATAAACTGTCATTAAGTGATCGAGTTCCACCTTGGGTGGGAGCTGGATTAAGTTCAAGAACTGAATGGCCTCACTCTGATTAAGTTTAGGCGTAGATTTATCCATAATAAGTGAGAGTAGCGAAGCATGAGCCATGTTGGTCAACTGGGTAGGATCAGACATCGAGAGGTTAGAGTTCTCCTTCAAAGACGCAATAGCATTGGCCGTAATAATGGACGGTTTTGATCCGTATCCGTATACTTGACAAATTCTGGCAAGTAAGGTTGGAATGAAAAGAGTTTCTTCCGTACAACGAGGAATAGATGCTGCTACCAAGCTTGTGAGTGTTCGCAGCTTGATCTCCTCTTCGGCTTGCTCTTTTGAAGTGCCCTTTTTCTGCATTTGCTCAATGGCTGTAGCTGCAGCAAACGCTCCTGGAGCTGGCTTCACTTCCTTGCTCAGATAATTAAAGTGTTGCGAGTAATCTTGGACACTGTACTGCGAATCGCCCATGCTAAGTAAACTTTGAGTTTCTTCGTCATCATCGCTAAACACCGAACCTGCAAGAGACATATTGGCCACTCCATCGTAAACAGAACCTGCAATGGAAACGGGTCGGTCATGCACCGCATGCGGATTGGAGCAACACTGACATCCTGCGTCATGTTGATGTGTATGGAGCACCGAGCTAGCCACGTCTTCGACGTCGGTTGTGTTGGTGTCATTATCATGATCGTTGTTGGAGTTCACCCCATCTGGACTGGCCAGATTAGTGTATCTTCCAGCTTTAGAGGTATTGAGCGCTAGCTGCTCATCACGTAAGTCTAAGAGGCCCTGGAGCTTTGTGTTTTCGGCCTCAAGTTGGCGCACTCTCTCCTCCAACGTTTCAGTGTAACCTTTAGGGAATGCTCTCCTAGACAACTTGTCCAGCACAATGCACTTGATGCCGATGGAGGCACATGAGGAGCACGCAGGTAGTTTGCCATCACATTTCTGTTTTTTGGCTCTGCAACGGTCACATGCTTGGGCAGTTCTGGCGGCAGCCAGACCAGGTGCCAAAATGGTCTTTTTGGGGACAGAGTCTGATTTCGGCCGACCCTTCTTGCGCCGAAGAGCCTCATTCACGGGCATTTGGCACGACTGAGGTGAAATCTGCGGT
>Ga0160505_100128_pt1 | contig 56926 bp, 37 predicted proteins | sample DIDeMG_FD_108225 | JGI IMG/M metagenome (GOLD analysis project Ga0160505, IMG submission 108225) | Enriched chicken feces microbial communities from UW Madison campus, WI, USA - DID2874_E49_Stillage MG | ecosystem: Host-associated > Birds > Digestive system > Large intestine > Fecal ... | reverse complement strand
TAGTTGGTAGCGCGTTCGCTTAGCATGCGAAAGGTCTCCGGTTCGACTCCGGACTCGTCCATTTTTTTAATTTTGCTCCATATTTTCATTATTCTTTATTTTATTACCTAATACTTACTCTCCATTCTCCGGTCACGTTCGACAGCGTTCACCTGAGCACCCAATTGGTTGACTTTTTTCTCTATTCTATTCCAAAACCTCACTTCGTTCTCGGCCATACCAACATACTTCTCTAAAACTACCAAATTCTTCACCACCATCATGTGGAAGTTATTTGCAAGAACTTTGAGCTGATTTTCTCTGACAGTTATCTGTTGGATATCCAATTTCTCTGCAATTTCGCTCGGAAGCTGCGGCATTTCAATGCTCTGAAGTTCCATCAAACTCTGATACGCCATTTTGATTTGGGGATATTTTATCAAGATAGTCTCCTGTTTTTCTTCCTTTGAGATAGAACCCTCTGTAATTCTCGATTGTCTTGTTTTAGGAAATTCCTTGCGAATCTGGTCAAGGATGCCCAATTCCGGGTTCTGTTGGTATAACTGGTTTAGTCTAGCCTGAAGCTGTGCAACCTGCTTGACCAATGAGAGCTCATTGAAGTCACCTACATCTACCTTCAAGGTGTCAAGACGTTGTTCTAGACTGTCATACGTATGTGAGTCCATTGTGTGGTGGACAGTGGCTTTGGATAGTTTGGGTGTAGATAATCAATGTACAGGTGATGAGGATATGCTAGTATTCCATGCAGAGTGGTAGAATAAATCCAGAAAGTTGTCTTCAGGAATAGTTCAAACAGTATTCAAAAAGGAACATAACGCCTCGAATAGGATAAAGATAGCTCGCAATACAATAAATCTGATAAAATGGAAATAATATTAAGAAAAACGTTATGCTAGGTGACGATTAGAGAATGTTGATTAACACCAGACTTGTATTCTTGCAGTGGCTTACTCTTCCTCACTGCTGCTACCATCATCGTTCTTGCCTCCATATGACTTACTCCCACCATACAATTCTCGTAGACTCATGGGCTTTTTTCCTGGCCGTGAGGACCCCATGCTAGAAGTAGGACGCGAGGTGCTGTCATCATTCATGCGGATTACAATCGGTGGGCCCCGCCCATTATCCGAATCTTCATCACTTGAAGAGTCAACGTCCATTGGCTGCGAGTCCACCAATACCTCTTGAAGCTGATCTTCAAGGTCCTTGAACTCGTCATCCATGTCGTCTATCTCGACAGCTTTTGGCTTCGGCTTAGAATTTGTGGTTTTCGATGCTCTGGCGGGCCTCTTCTCTTTGAGATTCTTGGTTGCGGTGCGTGGCTTTGCTACCTTCAGAGTGTCTGTAATTGCCAATTCGGGAGCCTTCTGAGACTTATGCTCTTCAAAAGGCGACGACTTATCGCTTCTAAACTTAGCATTTTCAGTCCTGGTATCTTTATTCATGCTCTGTGGCGTGTCGTTGCCGAAAACGGGGAATGCATCCTCTGTGGAGCTGTCTAAGTCCTCGAAGTCTGATACACTAATGATATCTTTCTGCTCTGGAGTAGCTGTAGGTGGCCGTTTTTGAGCCATAGCTTTGGCCACTTCTTTCTTCCTATGCGTCTCATTGGGCCTGGTAGTCTCCTTGGGCTTGGGCGAAGGCCGTGGGATCTCCAAGCCTAGGTTGTGATCATGTTTCTTAGGAATCTCCTTCCACTCCGAAATGGCGGTACGCCATTTGTCTGTGTTTCGAGACTTACTGACTCGGATCACACTTCCGAGTCTCCGAAGCTCCACGGCCGGCTCAGAAGGCGCAGGCTTGGGAACAAACAGAAGGAAATATGATTCCATGTTGGCTGAAGAATGGCCCAATCTCTGGCCCTGTGGAACCCCCTCAAAAATGATGGGCTGGGCACGAAGCCCCGACTTGGCAGTCTTCTCCACCAGTTGCGCCTCCAAAATGCATACCTGGTCATTCTGGTAAAGTCGGAGGGGAGCTTTTTGATCCATGGAGTCGGGTATGAAGCCATAGCGGATGGCCACCAGCGAGGCAGGCGCCTCAGGGCTTGCCAGTAATACCAGAAGGTCGATTTCGTATTCTCCGTCGGCAATTTGCATCGCTGTCGAATTACAGGGGACCGTTGTAACGTGGTGGGAAGTAAAAGTGGTTGATAGTGGAGACTTCTATGTAGTCGGATTAGTCGCACATAGTCGTTAGTAAGAGAGCGTGGGGAAATAGGCAAGATGGTCGGAATCTGAAGGGGAGCAGATATGGGCACAGAAATTAGCAATTACTTTTCAATTATACACTTGCTGATTTTTGAATTGGGGTCTTGTATGTCTTTTTTATGGCTGAAGTTGGTATAAATCGGGAAATTGGTGCAACAATATATACTAGAATAGGAAAGCGGTGGAGGTTCCGAAGTCAGAAATGTTAGCAAATAAGTAGATGCTCAAGACACGTGTGGACGACTTCGATATGATAAGTCCGGTGTTCATTGTAAGTGGCTTATAGTCTGACTTTGTAATTTTCATGGAGGTCTGACAGTCTCTTTTCTCTTACGCATGCTTTCTATGAGGAATGGAGTAAGAGGGCACTTGTTTCAAAAGATTATTTATCCTTTTCATAATTCTTTGGCACAATTTCAAATTTAACAAGAGATGGAGAGTTCACTATAGCCTTTGCAATAATTTTGAACCTTGAGTTACCGGGGAGAAGGGGTACTCTATTCTAGCAACTTGCTCTACTTGCAAAACTTCCATTTGAGTGTTTCCAATCTCTAGAGCCATTTGGTGTTGAAAGACTCAAATGTGATACCAACAGTTTTCTACTTTGGCATCCAATGTCATCTAACATAGAATGTTACTTAGAATAAGGTGGAGGAATCATTACCAAAAATCTACAAAACTTTAATAATATCCACTTCCTTTTACATCTTCATAGTTTTCTCAATTGTCAAGAATCACATCATTATATCATTTCCTCTTTTCATGATCTCTCGCTAATCAAATCCAAAGCAATTCCCTCAATTTCAACTTATCACGGTGTACGGATCTACCCACCTACAACTTCTTGATCTGATATATCTACCCACATATCTCATAACAAAAGAAGCTACGGCTGAGCTGTCAAGTGTAAGGAGTCGCTTGAGTTGTGATCTGTTGACGGGCCTTTTTCCACTCTGTTCTTATCTCTCTCCGTCTCAATTTTCACAGAACAATGTCAGAAGACCAAACCCAGGACCCGGTGTCCGTCCTCCATCCCAAAGTTCTCCTTCTATCGGCAGGTTTGACGGGCGGTGCTTTCTTATCGTACAGACTATATTCAAGGTATGTTCGGCGCATACGGACATATCTTGATTTAACTCCCAGCATTCTTGATGGACAAAGGAAACTCTACGGAAGAGTCACCAGAGTTGGTGATGGAGACAATTTCCGTTTCTATCATACTCCTGGTGGTGCATTCATGGGATGGGGCTGGGCTCGTCAGATCCCAACCAGTCGTTCTGCTCTAAAGGATGAAACGTTGATGATTCGTCTCTGCGGAGTGGATGCTCCAGAATGTGCCCATTTTGGAAAGCCTGCCCAGCCGTTCTCGGCAGAGGCATTGCACTGGTTACAAAATTACGTCGACGGGCGTTCGGTGATCATAACGCCGTTTTCTATTGACCAGTATAAGCGTGTTGTTGCTCGGGCACAAGTATGGAAATGGACAGGAAAGAAGGACGTGAGTGCAGAAATGCTTCGAAACGGCCTCGGCATTGTGTATGAGTCCAAGTATGGTGCTGAATTTGGAGAAAATGAGTCGTGGTACCGGAAACTTGAGGCTACAGCAAAGAGGAGAAAGAAGGGACTTTGGTCTCTTGGAAAGAAGTTAGTGACTCCTGGCGAATTTAAAAAGAGCTGAGGATGATCGTAATATAGAAGAGATGAAGCGGACTGGCCCTGGATTACTTCCGAAAAGTAAGTTACAGGATCCGAGAACGAAGAGGAGATCGTTTATCGATCGCATAATCTGCATTGCAATATATATCAAGTACAGTTGAAACTTCTAAGCATTTCTCGATATCTCTCCAGGTTCCAATATAATCACACCAATCATCCAAGCAATTTGCTAACTTCTTCACTCAATGATTGTGCATGCTCTTTGGTGTCAGCTTCTGCGTAAACTCTTACAGCATCCTCTGTTCCTGAAGCTCTGACAAACGATCTTCCTTGAGGATACTTTGCAACCAAGGCATCAATCTGGGACTGCAAACCACTTGGCTCCACCAAGGAACGCTCAGCATTTGTCGTTTTGAACACAGTCCTATCAGGAACAATAACCTTCACCAACTTGTTGGGCAAGTCAGTGTATTCCGCGTCCCACTTTGCGGGAGTCAATTTCAAGTAGTTCAAGACGATCAAAACGACCAACAAATCGGAAATGGCATCACCAACAGTTTGGTTAATCAACTTCGTGAATTCCTGCAAAACGATGATTGCCTCCTTGTCTTCGTCGTTTTCACCCTCGTAAGCGAAAATCTTCTTCTCGGCCTCGGGAGAAAATATCACAGTTCCATGTCCATTGGCTTCAAAGTAAACTCCAACATCGTACTTCTCTGCTTCATGGTGCAAGTGCTTCACTCCAGTTGGAGTACAGCGAACAGGTATCTTCAACACGTCCTCAACATATTTGGTAGAGGAACCATTGGCATAGGCCGTTTGCACAACAGCAATGTCAAGCTGGAGCTTTGAAGAATCGATCTTAGCAAGGGTTCTTTGCAAGAACAAGGCAATCAAAGTAGCGATCTTATCACCATCCAACAACTTGAAAACTCCATTGCTGTCCTGATAATAGTGAACCAATCTGTCGGCATCACCATCAAAGGAGCCATACAATTTCCCAGAAACTGCATCCACGCCTTTTGGAAGTCTCTGGTTAGTCTTAACATAATCAGCTCCACAGTCAAAATTGAGCTTATCCGGCTCTTCGTAGGCGTTATTCACAAGTGTGTAGGAAATTTCATTGTCAAGGTATTTTGACAAGAGAACTTTAGCCTTTGGAGCACCTACACCATTGGCAGAGTCGATGGTAATGTCAATCTTTTCTCCGCTGCCCAAATTGAAAATGTTCTTAAACGATCCAGCTAACTTTGAGTAGTACCCTTCCTCCAGTCGCTCACCAAACTTCGCATCATTGCTGGTACGTGTGATATAATGCAATTGGGGAGTAGTGAATAATCCGAAGTCTTCAACCTTCACATTGGGCACTGCATTGATCCCGTCAATAGTGGCTTTACTCAATCTTGGAGATGACTCTCTTGAATCTCTAGCAACTACCACAGACGCTGGAGTTGCAAGGTCGATGTTCAATTTAGTTACAAGTTCGTTAAACTTGCCCACCAATTCCTCATGACTAGCATTTGCCAAGGTGGTGGCATACAGTTCCCATGAACTTTCTAACATGCTTCCCAACGGATCGACGACTTTTACACCATTATCAGCGGGAGGATTATGCGAAGCAGTAATCATCACACCAACAGTCAGTCCATTCAAGTATTTGGACCGCAATGCCGCAAGTACTCCCACAGTGTAGTTGACATAATCCAAAATATCAGCCTTCATTCTGAAACCAGCTGTGCCGTAGGTGAAGGTAACATTTTCTGGCTTTGGATAGCTGGAGAGAGACAGTGGCTCAAATTTCATTTCAAGTGATTATTAATCTTTTTTCTTAGAGTAGAAGTAACGGCGGAGAAGAACCAAATCAAATCGTGTCCGCTAGGTGATATCCTGCACGCATACGTCTATAATTGGAACGTTCCATCGCTATGAACACCCACCCATGAAGAAACCCAGCAAATTTGCTCAATCGAGCTATCACAAGGAGGGAAGAGACACGAGTACGCCAGTCGAGTCGAAGAAAGTCAACCCTAATGCTCCGAAAAGTGAGTTCTTCACACAGTTAGTGGAAACTGGAAAACCAAATTGGAAACTTGCACCAGCAGCAGTGAAGTCCAGATATAACGGTATTTTCTTGGTGCTTTTCTCGATCCCATTTATTCTTCTTCCTGGATGGGAATTATATAGAAGATTGGGAGGAAAGTCCACGAAAAAAGTGCAACAAGGTGAGATTGTTGAAGGTAAGCAGGTGAGAAAGTTTGACGAGGTAGAGAAGTGGCAAGTTGAGAAGGAAAGTTTTATGTATAAAATTTTCGGACGGGACTTTTTCCTTGATGGATTTACCAGTAAAACCATGCGTCCCGAAGACTCGAAGGAGTCTCCTAAGAGTTGATAATTAAATTACCTCCACAGCTTCTTCATCTGCTTCAATGGTTGTGTAAGATGCAAGTCATCGAACCTAGATCCAATAGATGATTCAGGCCTTTCAGGCGAGGAAGAACGCAAACTGATACGATCCGGGGAAATCTCTCCAAGCTGACCAACCTCAAATGCTAGGTTCGGTGTCATAGTGCCAACTAGCGACATCTTTTCAGCCTTGAGTTTTAAAGATGAAGACCTCCTTGACCGATTGCCTTTAAAAACATCTTCGCCACAAACCGAGCCTTCACTTGACGATTTCCCAGCAGTGCTTTCTCTTCGAGGCAAGTGGAAAACTGGAGGACTTCTCAATCCAGTGCAATCTGATTCGGGTGAAGATACGTGTGTTGAAAAACGCTTTATCTTGGAATCTCTGAGTGTATCATTGACTGGGCTGTCCAACGGCTGCGATCTTCTATCCGGAGAAATGAACACAGGATTCAGTGGGCTGATGCTGGGAATTTTTGTATGTGTATACCCCTTCACATACATCTTCTTTATGACCGGATATCCCAGACGTATATAGTTTGAGTTCATGACCGGAATTTTTGATTTCCGTTTTGGAGTTTCTCGTAGAAGTCTCCAGAAAGTAGGTTTCTCCAACTCAAGAGAATTGCGAGAAGTGGCGTGCACTAAAGTATCTGTATCATCATCCTCGTTAGCCACTTGGGTCTCTAAAATATTCATGAGCGCAGCCTGGATGCTATTCTTTGGTAGGATATCGGCGTCAATGCTCAAGTCCACGATTCGATCTGTTTTGACACTTACAGGGATTGTTGGAGATGGGTTGACATCGAGACCTAAATCAAGACCCAATCCAGTTGAAGAAAATGCACCCAGCTTTTCTTTTCTATGTTCTGACAGGGAAACTCGAGAATGGGCCATCCTAATGGGTTTGTAACCTGAGAAATCGTTTGTCAGAGGACTAGCTGTTTTGCTCGGATGAAAATCATTTGATAGGAGAACATTAAGCTCACCCCAGCGCGGTAGAAGAGTGTCATTGTACTTTCGGGTTAGCTCCTTGTCGTAAATGACATTTTCCATGAAAGCCTTGTGAATGAGAGTAATGGCGTTGGAACATGTCTTAAATGTAGAACCGAGTTCATCAGAAATGAGGAAGCTGCCCTCCAGGTGATCTTTCTTCACCTCAGCAATCATTGCCAAGCTCTTCTTCAGAATGTCCTCAACGAGGAATAGAAATAGACTGTGCCATCTAGCATCCACGGATTGCTTCTTAAGTGTTACGAACTCAGTAAGTAGTTGCTCCCACAGTTTTCGTAATTGGTCATAATCTCGATTTAGTTCGATAATGGCTCCCGGAAATACAGTGCCACACATGCTGTTGAAACCTTGTACACGTTGTTCTAGAAAATCCATGGCGACTTGGATCGGATCAAGGCGTCGTTCAATCATCTCAAATCGAGTGTTAGAATTCTGTTCAGATTCTGAAAACATTGGAAGTGCAACTGTACGCACAGCAAAAGTATTGCTTTGCGACATTTCTCCAAGCTTCATCTTCGCTGTGATTTGCTCTAGTGTAATATTCTTCGGTAGCTCATGAGGTAGGCCTGTGATTTTACTCAGCGTGAACATGTCATTGCATTCTCGAACTTCCTCGTTTAAACCATCTATTATCAGGCCCCGGATCTCTTTGTAATGGGCCACAATATCAATTTTCTTCTTAATTGTAAGGAGGGCCAGTTTGCAATCTAGTAGTATTTGGCTCACTCGCTTCAGCTTAGCCGTAATGACTCCATCGCCAAGAACCAGTGGCAAAAGTAGGACTTTAGAAAGAAAGTCATCAATGTTTTTAATGACATCAAGAACCTTTATCACCAGACCCCGGCCGGTGGTGTACCATTCAGTTCCATCTCGATTGATCTGTTGCAATGAGAGGTTCAATTCACTCAAGTACGACTCCACATCGTCCAATATTTTGTCAAGCTTGAAAGAGTCATGACGGTTAAGTGGTCGCTGCAGAGATAGAAAGTCATCGTCTAGTAGCAGCTCGAATTCAAAGTGGCGTATAGCCCAAGTTAGCTCTGCCGCCAACAGGCGTTCCATAGCGGTGACGAAATGATTGACGGAAGAAGAAGACAAATTTTCGTGGATATCGTGTTACAAAATAAGAGGACGTCAAGCTTGCAAAGATTAAATGGGTGGTGGACTAGAACTGGAGACGATGAGTAGGGTATATGTATTTATGTTATTTGGTATTGGAGTGCCTATGTGCACGACCTGGAGAAACTCTCATGGTAACAGGAGAGAAGTTTGATGCAAATAGTAAATAACTAGATCTAGTAAAAGTGACGATAGAAATAAATAGGTAAAGAAAAGAGATTTTGATTGAATATTAATTTCGTGGATCGTTTTCTTGAGAAGCGAGAAGGAAAGAAGGTGCTGTTCATAGTGAGCGTGTATCTTGTGGTCATCTTGTAACAAACAAAAAAAATCGAAGGCTACATAATTGAATCAAGAAATATCTCTCACTTCTTAGTAATTTTCCAGGGCTGAGGTTGTTATAACTATTGGAGAGTATATACGACAAGTATGTATTGAGATCCATAAGTGATTTTGCCAGAATGAAACACGAACTAGAGGGAACCAAATGATTTTTGAAACCAAGTGCTAGTGATAAAATGTGTTTAGTGAGTAAATTATGTAGATCTCGTTTGCGTCACAGCGTGTTTTACATGTGTAATCGGTATATTCTTTACGCTGTCAATCCTGCGTGGTTCGTAAATTTACGAGAAGCTGATCGAAGGGCTCTTTCTCGCTACTTAATGGCTTTCGGCTATTAGATGGCTGCAGAAACAACAATTAACTCAATTACTCAAACTGTGATTTTGTTAAAAGCTGAATGTTATTTAGAGGTTGCCTCAACAATCGATTGGTGAAATCTCTGTTAAACAAATCAACGCTCAGTACCACTCCAGCTTTATACATATTGAACATTGAAGGTTACCCCAATCATAATATTGCCACATACCATTCCCTTGACGCATACTTGCATGCACATAAGGTACATTAATACAGCTATAGTGTATATCTTACATTCTTGGGAGAGAGTAAACCGACTCGTTGATTTTCTGCGCGGGAAAACATGCTAGTAAAACATTGTTTTCTCTCGCCTTAATCGAAAGTTGGATATAGCTCAAATCCGTATTGGGCTCATCACAACAGTAAACAGAACAAATTTGGAGATTGGATTTAGAATTTTCTTTGATATCATATAACCTAACCTAGGCTTACCCAATTTCCGAGAATAAAGCCTAAGCTCCCTCATAAAGCTATTCAGATTCATAGGTCACAAGTATACTATTCAGTAAAAGGAGATATACTATAAGAAACGTGATAAAGGCAAAACAAATAAACCACTTAAAACAAAATCGCTTTTCAAAACTGAACAATTAAAGAGTTAAGTAGACCTTTTTGATACATAGGATACAACATGAGAACGCAAGGTGGTTATTGGCTGAAACAGTCTAAAAAATAACCAGAGACAAAATCCTCTTCCCCGCAGAAATTTCTTGAATTCATTGCTACATAACCACTCGCAGACTTCTAAATAGAAGGATTCCAACATTAGATGTATTCATTAATTACTTTTCGTTGCTATTTAAACATTGTTTACAACATCATAGCTGCGAGACCAGCAAGAGCAGCAATACCAGCGGAGTTCTTAACTGCACCACCTTCAGCAGAAGTAACAGCAGGAACAGCAGTGCTAGTGGTCAGGGTAACCAAAGTTGAAGTAGCCTCAGCGGAAGAAGAAGCCTCAGTAGTAGAAGAAGCCTCAGCAGAAGAGCTAGAGCTGAATTCAACCAACTTGATCTTAACTTCAACACAGGAGTCGTTGACCTTGTCCTCACCGAAGACAATTAATTTGGTGTTCTTAGAGTAGTTGTATGGGTCATTGAGGTTGTTGCAAGCCCAGAAAGTCTCGTTGGAAACCAACGTGTTGTCCTTGTCAAAAGTAAGTTGAGCTGGTTCAGAGAGGATACCAAAACTAAGGTAGTTCTCAAAGTAATTAACAGAAAAGATGGCTCCATTACCAACATCCTCACCCAAAGTTCCATCTCTCCAGGTGAGTTCAGTACCAGGACCAGCTACAGCAAAATAACTGAAACCAGCACCTTCGTGGAAGCCAGTCAATGGGCTGGAAATACTTCCGTCAGCAGACTGGGCAGCCAACGAGTAGGTTTCAGCGGAGGCAACAGCAGCCATACCAGACAAAGCGAGGGTGGAGAACTTCATTTTCTTTTTTTCTTTATTTCAAAGCGATTGGGATTATTAATACAACAACATAAGCTGGGAAATCGTCTCCATATTTATAGTGTCGTTTTTTGATGGAAGTGGGGAGTGACCCAGATAATTACATTTCTTCCCAAAATGGCCAATCATTAGCCAAATGGCACCAACAGACCTAAATATAGTGTATTTTTCATGCAATACCATGAGCACTGACAAGACTTACATCATAATTGGCTGACATACGGGGAAGAGTGCCACCTCCACAGTCGGAGATGACGCTTTGAGCTTCCAATTATTACCATTTCGTATGCCGTTCGGAACTATGGAAGGGCCACCAAACGTGTGTCGTAAATAGGGGAAAGTTCGGGGGTCAACCTGGATAACCACACCGGTTGGCGTTTGCTTCCAACTCGTGAGTGGACACTTTGGTATCTGGGAAAATAAAACTTGACAACAATAAAGGGAAGGCGACAAAAAACGCCTCGTGATCAAGCCACGTTTAGATGACCATTCAATTTTTGACGTAATGGGAATCAGAGGATCTCAGAGTATTTCAACGCATACGCAGGTCCACACTGGAATACCGGATGTTATTGCACATTAGATCCTAAATAGGCAAGATTGTCACAAGTACGCGGGATATCATGATTTTTCATCTCAGTATGCAATGACGACTCGGAACCCCTGGAAAGCCTCCAGAGCCTTACGTGTAAAAATAGACATCGGCTGGGAATATTTACTTTGAGTGTTTACGACAGGACCAATAAATTTACTTGAAGCAGGAGAGCTTATTGTTGAACTTTGACGTCAGCTCCTGTCACAACGCATGACTAGGTTACAACGGGAATTTCATCTCCTAAAACCCAAACATCGCAATCTTTGGTGTAGCAGTCAATTTTTAGAAGTGCTAACTTACCCCACATAATATGCTCCACTGCCTCCTGAAGGGTATCTTCTGCAATAGCGGTATCCTTTTTGAATTGCTTTTCTGCTTGAGCAAATTCACTGAAAATCTTCCATGAATCTGTGTCAAGGATTCTGGCAGCATGGTCGAAGTAGTGCCAAAGAGGATAGGTATATGTTTCCATGAGATACACTTGATCGCTGTATTTGTCATGATGTTTCTCAAACATATTCTGGGCTTTATTCCATTGATTTTGAAGCCCGCCTAGTGCCCTGGTCACCTCGTTAATGTCCTTCAAATCGGCTTGAATTTCATCCACAATACTGTAGAGCTCGTGCTTGGCGTTTTCCATCAAAACCACGTTTTCTTTTATTCGTCGACACTTTCTTATGAAAGAGGTATTTTTGAGATACCCAATCTTGTTTAAGCTTTGTTCTCTCGCCTGTTGGTGTAATTTTCGAATCGATAAACACATTTTGATCAGCACAAACCTAAATATACTTATCGCTTCCAAAAGGGAGTAAATATTTATCCTCGTGGTAATTATAGCTGTGCTTAATGAAACTGCGTTTCTTTTAAAACTTTCACATCCCTGGGCAAATGTGAGAACTGCCTGATCAACTTGATGTTGGTCAGATATGAACCCAATACAGCAAGCAGCTCTATAACCGAATCGACGTCTTCTTAAAGCTGAGGTTGTTTTGTGCTGCCTTAGAACTTGTTCCAATACTTCGATGTCGGGGTAGTATAGCACTGGAAGGCCCAGTTGGATGAAAGGAACGTTCGTGGCCACATCACTTTTTTGACTAAAAATCAGCAAAATTTGCCGAATTCTCTCATCTATTCTTCCCCCCTGTCTTTTGAATAGACTCAACTCATCCTTAGTGGAGTATTCAGTAGTCTGACCTAGCTGGGTTAGACTACCAGAGCTGGAAATAGGCGAATAAGACTCGTAGAACACGCCGGGTGAAGGTTCTAGATATTCGGCAGCAGCTGGTAATTCTCGAAAGAGCCTATCGAGGTAATCTGCCTCGGTTACTGAAAAATTTGCTGGTAATGTTTTCAGATCCATAGTAAGCTCTGTGGCTATTCTCACTTCTTCGCACAAAAGAGAAGTTTGGAATACATAGATACAACTTGAAGAAGAGAAAGCTTTTTCGGTCTAAATAATGGTAGCTAATTTTTTTAAAGTATGTAGAATCTTTTTCACGAGATCAATTTATTAGTCTCTTGGGGTTTCAAGATCATCCTCAGAGATTTGTATATCTCCTCCTCGTTGAGCCTCATTCAAAACCTCTGTGATTGTTTCAAGCAAAGTTTTCAATGTTTCCACGACATATTTGTAGTCGCAAAATGGAGTGATTTTACATAGCTCATTCTGTTGGGTTTGAAAATCATTGTAAGCAGTGATTAATGTTGCATCAGTTCCACCCATCCAAAGGATGCGTTGGAGTCTACTGGTTGTGCTCAAAAATTCTGCCATGATATCATTCATTCGAGCAAGAGACTCAGCTTCGTTTATTGCCTCACGGTATGAAAGGTGAAGCTGATTCACCCTGGCTGAGTTCGAAAAATAAGTTCTTTTATATCCTTCTTCAAGATCGTTTAAAGAGACAAGAATTCGGGCAAGAAGACCTGGTAGGAAATTGCAAATGTCTTTTAAGTATTGCAACGACTGTAAAACTCCACATGCAAAATTCAAGTGTTTCTCCAAATTCAATTTGAAGCACAGAAGTGGGTGAATAAATCCATTTCTTTTCAAGTGGAGGAGGTTCTTTGCACATATTTCAATATAACTCTTATCAATTCTGGTTTGAGAGGGGTACGACGCTTTCCAGACTTCGAGTAAGCTTTCACCATTCAGCTCTTCTCTTTCTGCCTGTCGCTTTTCCTTCAGAAGAAGATGCTGTCCTAAGTACAGACCTCCGAAAACAGAATTATATAGTTTTAAAGCTGGACATTCAGGCTTGAGGAAATTTTGCCTTTGAAACATCAAATCAAAATCAAAATCAGCAATAGTGAAGCATGGCTCTGTATTAGGATGATGTGCTCCGCAAACTTCCGTTATAACTTTCAATAGCTGATGATTCATATTAATTTCGCAGGCACTATTCATCTTGAAACTAAAAAACAGAAGGGATATCAGTTGCAGAACAATTTGCAGATTCTGCCGTTAGCAAGCAGGCTATTTTTTTTTTGTAGCTGGAGAATGTGGTTTGAAAGCTTTTGTGGTTTCGCGCAGCCAGAAATGGTTATCTGGTATTAATGTGAGTAGTAACCAAACAGCCCCAGCGAGGATCGTAAAGGAATCCAAGGTTCCAGATATGAACATCCATGACTACTGGTGGTCAATGCTGGTTTAAACGCTTCCTGTTTCACGATGCTGAAACAAATGGACCAAAAAAAAAACAGACTTCAGAGAGGTTTTGGGTGCAAAATCAAGCTCTATCTTCATTATATTGTATGCAAGTTCTGATCAACATCAAATCCTGCTAAGTAGAAAAACCAATTTCAATTTGGAACAGCGCAAGTTCCGAAAGGTGTGTTTGCACTTGGTGCCTCGTCATGTATTCGATAATCTAGTGTCAGATTCTTGAAATGCATACGGTCCTGCATATTTATAAATATCCCCAGATTTGGTCTGCCTTTCCTTCACATACAGTAAATCAGTCAATGTTGGATCAATCCATACTACAAAACATAAACCAGATCAAATACAATCTCTTTAAGTATGCCAGATTTGCAGATAACAAATCTTCTATAAAATGAAATGGTCCCCGTGGCCATAGACAGAATTATAATTATCTGATTTTGGTGCTAACTATGTATTTCGACTTTCGCAACCACCAATCTAACGCCCAGAATGACGACAACGATTCTTTTACCGATTGGTATAAGGATTCTAGCAAGATCATTAAGGTGTCGTATCCTCTCTACCGATATTTCGTACTTAAGGGCGAAGTATGCTTTGGAGCTATGGGAGAAAACCAGAGAAAGAAGCATAAGACGATGCTTCGCAACCACTACAACTTGTTGCCTAGCTCAAAGGAGAACAACAGTAGCGAAACTGCTTCCCGGTCATCTGAGGAGTTGATGGAGGAAAATAAATGGGTTCAACAAGAGTTGAGTGACCGTGCACAATTTTTGGAGAAATTAGCAATGCAAATCAAGTACAAAGATTACTTGATGATGGCAGTTGAGAGAGATGTCCGTAAGATCACTCCTACGGAATACGCTCTAGCCGAGCTTGTGGCAACTGAGAGATTGGACTCGGTGCATCTTGAAGAGATTCTTACCTATTGGGTTAAAGTCCACAACTTCCTTAGAAAGTTTTGGCCACTGAAGTTATTTCACGAGAAATCTTTTCATTTTGTGTCGGACATTACTGCTTTGGAAATGTTCTTTCCTCGTTTGTTTCCCGGGAGCCAGTACGCAACCAATGATATTGAAGAAGCGGAAGAGGTTTTCTCGTTCATCTTGAAAAGTGGATACTTCAAACTTCGTGAAACACTCCCCGAGCAGAAGATATTAAAGGCTCTGAAAACTTCCCAGCACGTTTCGAGTTCTCTCTGAGGCTTACAAGTCATGCAATCTTGTGGACTAAAAATGGAAAGGTTTAGAGATTCAGGAGTGAAAGGTTAGAAGTGGCCACTAATAAAGGCAGGGCAAAGGGTATCAAGATGTGACATAAGAAACAAATAGGGCCAGGGCAGAACAAATACTTGAAAAGACACAAGATCAATGATGTGGGAAAGCATTTGATAAAGATAATACTAACAATAGAAAACATCCGTTTAAAATAAGTTGATAAACACTAAAAAAAGTCAATGTAGGTGATAATATATAAATGTCATCATTCAGCCAATGCTTCTTCTACACCAAATCCTAAAGTTTGAAGTTTTATTGACTTTGAGCGCCATCTCCAGCATTGAGCATAAAAAGATAAATTTTGATGGTGGGAGAGATTAATGAAAAGAGTGTACAACTCCAGCTAGAGAAAGTTTAAATCTTCCCTTTTAAGTTTTCTTAATGTTTCTCATTTCAGGTCTAATCAACTCTAAATATTCAAGATCCTCTTCAGGAATCCAGACTGCACATTATGCTTTGGGCATGCACACCTCATCAACTCTTGATGCGATGACTTGAGACTTGACAAACTTCAGATTTAAACACCATCAAAACTATGGCTAAAGCGCCTAAAAAGAAATTCTCTTCCGCTCCCTCCGGTTCGGGGGCTACAGTCTCCGCCGACAAGCACATGAACTCAGTTTTCAAGTTTAACACCAACCTTGGTCAGCATATCTTGAAAAATCCACTTGTGGCTCAAGGTATCGTGGATAAAGCGCAGATCAAGCCCAGCGATATTGTATTAGAAGTTGGTCCTGGTACTGGTAACTTGACTGTGCGGATTTTGGAGCAGGCTCGTAAGGTTGTTGCCGTTGAAATGGATCCGAGAATGGCAGCAGAGTTGACCAAAAGAGTTCACGGCACTCCTCAGCAAAAGAAATTGGAAATCCTCTTGGGTGACTTCATGAAGACTGATCTTCCTTATTTCGATGTGTGTATCTCCAATACCCCATACCAAATCTCGTCTCCTTTGGTGTTTAAACTTCTCAATCAGCCAAAACCTCCAAGAGTCTCCATTCTTATGTTCCAAAGAGAATTTGCTTTGCGTCTTTTGGCTCGTCCTGGTGACGCCTTATATTGTCGTTTGTCTGCAAACGTGCAAATGTGGGCCAACGTTACGCATATCATGAAGGTGGGTAAGAACAACTTCCGTCCTCCTCCGCAAGTTGAGTCTTCTGTTGTAAGAATTGAGGTCAAACAACCTCGTCCCAACGTGGACTTCAATGAGTGGGATGGTTTACTCCGAATCTGTTTTGTGAGAAAGAATAAGACCATCGCAGCTGGTTTCAAGTCGAACAATGTTATTGAGATTCTAGAGAAGAACTACAAGGCTCTTTTGGCTACTCAAGATGCAGACTCCATGAATGTGGATTCAAAGACTGACTTGACCAGTGTTGTGAAGCAAAAAATCGAACAAGTGTTGACTGAGACTGGCTTTTCCGACCAGAGATCGTCCAAGATGGACCAGACTGACTTTTTGAAGCTTTTGTTTGCATTCCACCAAGTTGGAATCCACTTTGCATGATGATAGCATTCTATCATCTTTTACATTCATGTTCATTAATTCAATTTCTTGTGAATTGATTGTAGGTACGAATTGAAATATCTATTAGATTATGTTTATCTTCTTTTGGTTGCCTTTGTAGTGTCTTTCTCGATCACTTCTCCGACACCTCCCAAATCCTCTAGTTGATCCTCGGCAATTCTGACCTGGTCTCTTCTTTCCCAGAATCTATCTTCACACAAGTCAAAAGCTGCCTTCTTCAAGTACTTTCCTCTAGCGTCTCTGTTGCTGGATATAGACCACTCCAAGAATTGAGCACCAGTACGAATGTAGAACGCACGCAATGATTCGAAAGGTTTAGGATGTGGGAGCCATGGTCTCGGGTCAGGAATCTCTTCCTCTTCCTCTTCTTCTTCATCTTCCTCCACTTCTTCTTCTTCCACATCATCCTCTTCGTTGTTCTCATTAGAAATTTCTTCTTCCTCTTCCTCGTCGTCGTCTTCGTCATCCTCGTCGTCTTCTTCATCATCCGAATCAACGTATTCCTTTTCGAGTTCTGTCAAATCCTCCCACAACACCTTGACTCCGTCGACCTTGTTCAAGTCTATAGCATACATAGAGTCCAAGTTAAATTCTTGGTCGCCACGTTCAAAGACTCCGCCGAAAATATACAACGTGTCATCAACGACACAGGTTGTAGCGTTGAATCTAGGATGTGGTAGTTGGTTAACTATAGGGAAATCCACCTTCTTGTTCTCTTCTTCTTCTCTTTCTTCGAGTTGTCTCAATTTCTCGAACTGTGATAATTCTTCATCTTCTTCATCATCTTCGTCATTCAATTTTGCTTTAGCCAAAATGCTGTTCAAGATATCTTCCAAATCTTCGTCTCTGGTCTTCTCCTTTGCCTGTTCCAGCTTCTTCTGTTTTCTAGGCTTTAATGTTAAGTTGTACCATCTATTAGTTTCCGTTTGGTAGGATTGTAAGGAGTTGTAGAACTGGGACTCGATTTTCTCGTCGCTCTCATCATAATCGTAAACTCCACCAAACATTATACCTCTATTCTTGTGGAAAACCATTGAGCATCCCACCCTTGGAGAAGGTGTGAATCCTTGCTTTCTTCTTCTTTCGAATCTAATACCCTTAGGGTCTGGTTTCATCTTCACCAACCAGGCATCTGTCAATACCTTACCCTTTTGGACACCCTTCTTAGCTTTAGACTTACAATAACCACCATAAATAACAGCACCTTCAGGGTGAGGTACAAACGAATGGCCCGATCTAGCGTCTGGAATGCTGTGCGCAGGGGGAAACTCACATTGGGTCCATTTGTAAGTTGTGATATCAAAAAGCCACATGTCACTCAAGTAGGTTGTCAGAGTGCCCAAATCACGGAAACCTCCATGCAACACAATGTAATTCTTCCAGACACACATACGGTGGCCCGACCTAGGCAGAGGACCCTTTTTCTGGTCAATTTTGTCCCATTCTTTACTCTCTGCGTCTAAGACCCAGGTGTCACCATAGTGGTAGAACGTCGACTGCTTTGGAGAAGAAAACTCTCCTCCGAACATCACCACGATACCAGATGGATGTGCGCACATTGCGTGGGAAGAACGAGGCAAAGGAGAGTTCTTGGAAGTGATTTTTCTCCATATATTGTTCTCAATCGAGTATGTGTATAATTCATTATAGAACTTGGACATGGAAGACTGGGTAGCTTCACCTCCAAAGAGGATCAATTCTCGCTTTCCTTGAAGGGGGCTTGCAACAATAGTTGGGTTGAGCCTCCTGGATGGCCTATCGCATATTTCCACCTTCACAGCCATAAGCTCCTCCTGCTCTTTGGCATATTGTTCTAAGATGGCATCGATGTCTTGATCTTCCTCCTCTTCACCGGTTTTCTTAGCTATTTTCTTCTGTTTCAGCTCTGCTTTCTGGGTGTTTTTCTTCTGCTTTTCGGCAGCACGTGCCTTTTTAGCCTCTTTGGACTTCTTATCTTTTTTGGCCATTAGACTGAGTAGTTGATAGAGAAAATTTTGTGTTATCCTGTACTAAACTTTGGAACCTTGCACCCAGGTTAATAATACAAAGGTAGGTTTCTTCATTTGGCTGATTTCTAATTAGTGTTGAAATTCACTTTATACAATTTGATTTTATCAATTTCTACTTGCTCTCCAATGATAAATTTCCTAATCGAGTGGTGTTTGAATCGTGTTCAAGATACTGGTCATTGCTTTGTTTTTGGGCAAGCTCACCAGCCTTCTGACTTTTCGATTTGGGAATTAATGAGTTATCAGCTTGGTTTGAAAGGTAAAACGAAAGCTTCTCATCACAAACTTCTAGAATGTCCTTTTGTTCAACTTCCTGAAGAGACGCAAGTCTCAACAAGTATTCTAAAAGCGATAAATTCTTGGTTTTCTTGGGTCCTTCTGTCTCCTTTGCATCCTCATAGTCACTGGAATCACTCTCATCTTCGCTATCATCAGGCTCTGAATATTCGCCAAGTGCAATATAATCGAAGCCCGACGCAGTTTCTATCTTCAAAGTAAGTACAGGCGAATTAGAGCCTTCCAATCTTAGAAGATGACCACTAGCGCTAAAAAACTGTTTCTGGATTTTCTCCACCATGACGGTTTTCACTTCTGGCTTCTCGTCATCTTCGTGGTACCTTCCGTCATCGAAATCTTCCTCAATGACAAGATTAAACTCAAACTTCTTACCTTGCAATCTTACAAGTTTGCACAGAGCACGAGCAAATTCTTCCTTCCATGACACCTTCAGCATTTTCTGACTAGTCCTGTCAGCTGTGGAGCTTGAAGTGGATGACTTGTCATCGTCCTCGACATATCGAAGTCTGCTAGGATTATAGAACACAGTATAAAGCTTAAGATCAAATACAGGGCCAACGGTCACGCTTTTGAGACTATTCGACTTCGCGAACTTCGAGTTTGCCTCATGGATGTGACAAGTAGACTGAAGCAATCTACTGGGTGAAACTTTGGGACTGATAGAGCTGGGAAAGCTAACCCCACACGTAATAAGCGACAAGTTGATTAGTGGGATAGCATCATTTATGGACAGAATCAATGACTCAATTGCCTTTTCCGCGAGTTTGACGGTCTCAATCCGGTTTGAATGCGTGAATTGCTCAAGAAGCGAGACCACCTTCAAGTCGAACTGATCGATTTCAATCTTCAACTCATCCACCATCTGCAACGTAGGCTCCAATGCAGAGTTTCCACGTGCAGACTCTAGTCTAATGAGATCAATGGATGTGGAGATGATATTTATCTTCGTTCTTAGTTTGGAGTTGGCCCCCTCAATGCGAGCCTTTTCTGTTGCTGGGATGCGGTCGAGCAACTTTGCAACTGTTTTGATGGCAAATCCCGAAGCAATCGAGATCCCCGATCTTATGGCAAAGGACATTGCCTGGTTACTTGCCTTTGCAAGAATATCATCCATGGTGGAGTAGTGGTAACTTAACCTGAAAGCTCAGTACGGCACAATAGAAGATCTGATGGTATAAATGGGAACCACATCACTAAGAATGAAACAAAGATCAACTCGAAATTCTCAAAAGGCTTCAGATTCCGAAAGTTAATGTCATCTCCATTTCCCTAATTTGTTTTCCAGTATTAGATGAATAGTTCTGGAATTCCTTAATGGTGCATCTCTCCTAGATCACCATCTCAATTTCTACACACTAATGACACTGCGCGCTTCACGTAAACAATCATACACAAGTTCACGTCTATCACCATTCCCCCAAAAAGTACATTATGGCGGTCAGAAAACCGCTTAAGGCGTTCACTACGCCGTTTGGCTCTGGTGCTGGTATGTCAAAGGAAAATCGTCCGCCTCCAGTCAAAGATTCTGAAGCCCGTTTGGCCAGACCATTTAAAGTGCCATTTGCCAATCTGACTAATACCGCTGGCAATGGCCACAGCGTATTGAGAGTTCCCGAACGAAAAGCTCGACAGGCTATACATAGTTATGCTGAAGGTGAAAATGGAGTCATTGTAATCGACGACGATTTAGACCCGTCAGTAAATGCCAATAATCAACTTGTGGCAAGAAAGAGAAAAGGAGCATTACTACTGCGTTCAATGTTAAAGGGAGACATCGTAACAAAGAATGAGCAGAGGTTCAAGCGGCATTTTGCTGTGCCTTTTGCTAAAAATAACGAGAAGAAAGACCTCATAGACTTATCCAGTTCACCGCCTCCACTTGGAACGCGTCGAAAAGTGGTGGTGCCGCCTCGAGCACTCCATGATCCCACCAGTGAGTTTGCCATAGTGTTGTACGATCCTACGGTTGATGTGATTCCGAAAATTGAGGACGAAATCAAAGAAGAGTCGATATCTCCGCCACCTGAATCGGAAGGTGAACCTCCTAAAAAGAAGAGACGGCCAGAGAAGTCACTTGCGGAAATCTTGGGCATTTGTAAAACTCCAGACTCGGCAACAAAGTACCCTGATGTTCCGGTTGTCATTGACCCAAGACTTGCAAAGATTCTTCGACCTCATCAAGTCGCAGGTGTGAAGTTTCTCTACCGATGCACCGCAGGATTGTTGGATCCTCGAGCAAAAGGTTGTATTATGGCCGATGAAATGGGGTTGGGGAAAACTCTTCAATGTTTAGCATTAATGTGGACCTTGCTTCGACAAAGCCCTCGTGGAAAAAAGACTATCGAAAAGTGCATTATTGTTTGTCCATCGTCGCTTGTTCGCAACTGGGCAAATGAAATTATCAAGTGGCTAGGAGAAGGTGTATTGACCCCATTAGCAGTTGATGGAAAGAGTACGAAGGCTGCAGATTTGGGCCAAGCACTTCAACAATGGTCCGTGGCATCGGGAAGAAATGTTGTTAGACCGGTTCTCATCATCTCTTATGAGACCTTGAGAAGAAATGTCGATAAGCTAGCGGGAACAGAGGTAGGACTTATGTTGGCTGACGAGGGCCATCGACTCAAGAATGGGGACTCCTTAACATTTACGGCACTTAATTCACTTCGGTGTGACAGAAGAGTCATCTTGAGTGGAACACCTATACAGAATGATTTGTCTGAGTATTTTTCTTTGTTGAACTTCGCCAACCCTGGTTATCTCGGTACTAGAAACCAATTCAAAAAGAACTTTGAGAATATCATTTTGAGAGGAAGAGATGCCGACGCAACCGATGATGAAGTTAAGAAAGGTGAAGAGAAATTGGCTGAGTTGTCTCAGCTTGTATCAAAATTCATTATCAGACGAACCAACGACATCTTGTCTAAGTACTTACCAGTGAAGTATGAATATGTCGTGTACGTTGGATTATCTCCCTTCCAACGAGCATTGTATGAACACTTTATCACATCAGAATCCAACAGTGCTCTTCTCAGATCTCAGCCTTTGAAAGCTATTGACATGTTGAAAAAGCTTTGTACGCATCCAGATTTATTGGAATTACCTGGTGATATTCGGGGCTGCAGAGAACTAATACCAGAAGAATATGAGAGCCTGGAAGGCGGCGGACGTGGTAAAGAGATCCAAACATGGTTCAGTGCCAAGTTTTCTGTTCTCGAACGATTTTTGCATCAGATTCGAACTGAAACAAACGACAAAATTGTCATTATCTCAAACTACACAAGGACTTTGGATTTGATAGAGAAGATGTGCCGTTACAAAAGGTATGGGTCGCTTCGACTTGATGGAACTATGACGATTAATAAGAGACAAAAAATTGTTGACAAGTTCAATGATCCTGAAGGACCAGAGTTCATTTTCCTCTTGTCATCCAAAGCAGGTGGATGTGGAATCAACTTAATTGGTGCAAACAGATTGGTGTTGATGGACCCTGATTGGAATCCAGCCGCAGACCAACAGGCATTGGCAAGAGTTTGGAGGGATGGGCAAAAGAAAGATTGCTACATTTACAGATTTATCTGTACTGGTACAATTGAGGAGAAAATCTTTCAACGTCAGTCTATGAAACTTTCTCTTTCGTCGTGTGTTGTTGATGAAAAAGAGGATGTTGAGAGAATTTTCAGTGGCGACATGTTGAAGATGCTTTTCCAATACCGTTCAGATACGCAGTGCGATACTCATGACACTTACAATTGCAAAAGGTGCTCAAAGGAAAAGGGGCAAATTGCCAAGGCTCCCGCAATGCTTTATGGAGATGCAACTACTTGGAATCATTTGAACAACAATGCATTGAAAGATAATGAAGACTCATTATTGAGAACCGAATCCAATTTTGATGATATTTCGTTTGCGTTCCAGTACATCTCACATTTACTGTAATCATGAAATATTGCTGATGTTTAAGCTTCCATTGGTGCTATGTATTTATAGAGAGACAAAAGAAAGCAATGAACTCTGTGTCCGCAAGACAAGTCTTCGTTAGATATCTTTAGGTTTCTTGAGAGGATTCAATTTTTTTGTCACTTCTTTAATTAAGCGAGACTTATTGCTTATCTTTTCGACAAAACTGTTAGACCTGTAAATTTGGTTCGGTTGCGCTGAGTTAATCTGTGGCTTATGGACCATCGTTCCGTAAATATCAGTGCTATCAAGTTTGCTTTTGACAGCGTCATAAAACTGCTTCTTCCTTTGTAATCTTTTGAATTTCCGTTCTCCCAATTTCAGCTCCAAGTTATCAGTATGGAGATAGACACTGTCAATAAGGTGACAACTTTTATAGTCACGCTCTTCGGTCAGGGTATGGAGTATCGGACTACGCGGACTATGCTTTGTAGGGAACATCTGATATGTCGGACGATCGGTCTTCAAAGTTTCAAAGATTCTGTCGTAGACATTGTGGCTGGAATTGATGAATGGTTGACAAGTAGTAACTTCGTCCAACCAAAACTCTTCTGCTGGGGCGCAAGAGCTTGTCTCTTCACCGTGGTAGCTCTCAAAGCGTTCAATCTTATCAGCTTCAAAAGTTTCATGCTGACGCAGATTATGGTTAGTGAATACTTTCTCAAAGAATGACTTGATGCGTTTCCTCTTTTTACCTGGGATAGTATTGTTATCGTTCGATGTTTCTGGGAATTCTATAAGCTTATCATTTAGAGTTGAGCAGTCTTCAAATTCTGGGGAAGGTTCAAAATACATTTTGAAAGAACGCACTTTGGGGCTTTTCTTGGGTTTCGAGAAGTCACAGAGAGTTGTTTTCACAAATGATCTAAGAGTCATTATAGGTGAGATTTGGGCGGAATTTATGTTACCTCTGTGGAAATTTGAAGTCTGCCAGACCACAAAGTCTTAAAATGTGAGGCGGCTTCAGTTAAGGGTGGCTAATCGTATCTACCTCAATCAGATAACTGAGCAAGAAGAAGTTGTTATTGGGGGTTGCAGAAGGATGGACACTTAACTCACTATAATTTCTTAACAATCTGAATTATAAGGAACCAGTTTGTTACCAGATTACCAACCAAGTACTTGGTCAACGATGTGCTACTGTGAATGACAGGTTTCAGTAAGGATGTGCACAAATTCTACTTTGCAATAGCAGAGTTCAAAAATAGGCTGTGGCAGAGCTGAAATCAAATAGTCAGAACACCAATTTGATACAATTAAGAAACTTAGAGCTTTCACTTGTAATCCAACCATCTGACGTTTTTGTCAGTTCCCTTTTTTGTATATGCTTTTTGAAGAGATTCTACTTTCAAATGTCTTGACAATTCAGTACTCACAATATTGCATTTATCATACTCAAAGTTCCCTTGTTTCATCTAAATATTAATTGCGATATTATGAGCCTTTCATTATCCTTGAATTTTACTTTTTTTTCAACACTCTCCCTGAAATATCATCTGGAGAGAAGTATTGCATTGAGATTCCCTCTGGTCCGCTGATATCATGCGCAAAAGTCCCGATTCTGTCAGTGTAGTCATTTCACCAAGAATTCAACTACCCCCCGGACATAATATCGAAGCACCCCACTCCTCCCCTTTTTGACCATGCACCCCCAAATTCATTATGAATTGTGGATTCTATAACCAGATTTGACCAACAAATTCGGCACCCCACAATACTGCACCGAGGTGACAGGAAGATAGCGAATAGTGGGGAACCAATAAGCAAGCATTGATATAGTGGAGAATTCTACGAGAAAGCCGAGATCAAATAACAAATCAGATTCTCACACATTCATATCGGAACCCGCTCATTAACATGGACTTCCCTTCTAATCCAATTGTTATCGTAGGAGGCGGATTGGCTGGCCTCTCTGCTGCTCACCAGGCTTACCTTCGTGGAGCCAACATCGTGTTACTTGACAAACAAGGCTTTCTCAGCGGAAATAGTGGAAAGGCGACCTCGGGAATCAATGGTGCTCTCACTAGAACTCAAGTTGCATCGTCAATTCCCGATTCTGTGGAGCAATTTTACCAGGACACCTTGGCTACTGCCAAAGACAGAGCAAATCCAGCTCTCATCAAGGTATTGACGTACCATAGCGCCGACGCGGTCCATTGGCTCCAGGAAGTATTTGACTTGGATCTTTCGGTTGTGTCTCGTCTTGGTGGACATTCTCAGCCTCGTACGCATCGTGGAAAGGATGCTAAATTTCCAGGTATGGCCATCACTTACAGGCTTCTCGAAACTTTAGAGAACTTGGCAGATACTGAGCCAGAGAGAGTAAAGATCCTTAAAAACACCCAGGTCATTGATTTGATTTTAGATGATGACAACAAGACCGTGGTGAAGGGAGTCAAGTTCAAGGATTTAAAATCTAAAACGAAGGACACTGTAATGGGTCCTGTGATTATGGCCACTGGAGGCTACGCAGCTGACTTCACGAAGAATTCCCTTTTGAGAAAGTACAGACCCGATATCATTGATCTTCCTTCAACAAATGGTAATCACGCAACTGGAGATGGCCAGAAGATCATTATGAAGAATTCAGGTATTGGAATCGACATGGATAAAGTGCAAGTGCATCCAACCGGACTCATTGACTATGAGGATAAGGATGTGATTTCAGGTAAATCACAGCCACGTTTTCTCTTCTTGGGTGCGGAGGCACTTAGAGGCGAAGGAGGTATCATTCTCAACAATAAGGGTGAAAGGTTCTGTGACGAATTGGGCACTCGTGACTACGTGAGTGGAGAAATGCAAAAGCAGATTGAACTTGGCAACGGACCTTTGCGGTTGGTGTTGAATACGGAAAGTGACAAGAAGTTGGAATTTCACATAAAGCACTATAAGCAAAGAAAATTGATGCGGACTATTTCCGGAGAAGAGTTGGCCTCAGAAATTGGCGTTCCAATCTCTAAATTGCAAGAAACATTGAAGGAATACAATAAGGCAGCCAGTGGAGAGATCAAGGATCCATTTGGGAAGAAATACTTCCCGACTACTCCATATGCTATGGAACCCAATAACCAGTATCATGTCTCATTTATCACCAGAGTGCTTCACTTCACTATGGGCGGAGTAAAGATCAATGACAAAGGACAAGTGCTTGTCTCTGACGGTGATTCGGAAAAGGCATTTACTGGTTTGTATGCTGCTGGTGAGGTTGCTGGCGGTGTCCATGGACACAACAGATTGGGAGGCTCATCTTTGCTAGCATGTGTGGTCTACGGAAGATTGGCAGCGGACCAGGCCACGAGTTTCTTGATGAAGAGGTTGGTGTCAAACTCTGCAGTGAACAGATTGCTGCAAATTAGTCTCCACATTGACCCTGTTTCGAAGAGAATCACTGTTGATTTCGACGATGGTCCAGGAGCTGCAACTCCTCAACATCAACGGTCTGACAAGCCACAGCCTGCTAGTTCCACTAAGGGAAAATCAGACAAGCGGGAATATTCTCAATTCAGGATCCCATCTAAGGAGTTTACTCCAGAAGAAGTAGCTAAGCACAATAAAGAGGATGATTGCTGGGTGATTGTGAAGAATGTTGTGTTGGACTTGACTTCATTTTTGAACGACCATCCTGGAGGGAAAGAATCCATTGTGAAGTTCGCCGGACAGGATGCTACAGAGAGTTTTGATATGCTTCATGAAGACGATGTGATCGCAAGATACGCTCCGTCATGTGTTTTGGGCCGTGTGAAAGGCAAGACGCCCATGCTTGAGATCAAAGAGTAGGTGGAATGAATTCAACTCATTATGCTGAATGAACAATTCCATTCTGGTCTGGTATCCAGTCAGGTCCAATTATGAGCGACTGTCAGATAACCTGTTTAAGTCGCACATCACCCACAACCGGGACAAGTCAATAGCAAATACAATAAAACATATATCTTGATATACAATTTCTACAACGCTGCGGTCTAAACTTATCTTTTTTGCATCATTTGCTTTCAAAACAATTCAGTAGTAATATAAAAAAGAAAGTTTTATTTTGGCGAGGCAAAGATCAACGGGCGCAAGAATACGAAGTAGTCCCAGACATGTTTGCTTAGAAACACTTGTGGTGGACGATAGATGGTCCAGACTCGTCGTACTCCTGCTTGGAGATCCACATCTGCTGGAAGGTGGACAAGGAAGCCAAGATGGAACCACCGATCCAGACAGAGTACTTTCTCTCAGGAGGAGCAATGATCTTGACCTTCATAGAAGATGGGGCCAAGGCAGTGATCTCCTTCTGCATACGCTCAGCAATACCTGGGAACAAGGTAGTACCACCAGACATAACAATGTTACCGTACAACTCCTTACGGACATCGACGTCACACTTCATGATGGAGTTGTAAGTGGTCTGGTCAATACCAGCGGCTTCCAAACCCAAGTCAGAAGGACGGAACAAAGCCTCAGCGGTTCTGAATCTCTCGTTACCGATGGTGATGACTTGACCATCTGGCAACTCGTAAGACTTCTCAATAGCAGAAGACTGAGCGGAGGTCTGCATCTCCTGCTCGAAGTCCAAGGCAACGTAACACAACTTCTCCTTAATGTCACGGACGATTTCTCTCTCGGCAGTGGTGGTGAAAGCGTAACCACGCTCAGACAAGATCTTCATTAAGTAGTCAGTCAAGTCTCTACCAGCCAAGTCCAATCTCAAGATACCGTGTGGCAAAGAGAAACCAGCGTAAATTGGGACAACGTGAGTAACACCGTCACCAGAGTCCAAAACAATACCAGTAGTTCTACCAGAAGAGTACAAGGACAAGACAGCCTGAATGTTGACGTAGAATGCTGGGACGTTGAACGTCTCGAACATGATCTGGGTCATCTTCTCTCTGTTAGATTTAGGGTTCATTGGAGCCTCGGTCAACAAGACTGGGTGTTCTTCTGGGGCAACTCTCAACTCGTTGTAGAAAGTGTGGTGCCAGATCTTCTCCATGTCATCCCAGTTGTTGACGATACCGTGCTCAATTGGGTATCTCAAAGTCAAAATACCTCTCTTGGATTGAGCCTCATCTCCAACGTAGGAGTCCTTCTGGCCCATGCCGACCATGATACCCTGGTGTCTTGGTCTACCAACGATAGATGGGAAAACAGCACGTGGAGCGTCATCACCGGCGAAACCGGCTTTACACATACCGGAACCGTTGTCGATAACCAAAGCAGCAACTTCTTCTAGAAATGAGTTAGTAATCGATCCAAGTAAATTTTCTCATCAGTTCTAATTGGCCTCATTGCCGCCGTCGAGGGGTAAAATCAGAGGTAGCGGATTGTCCATTCACTTATTAGGCATCTACTTTGGTTGTGAATTTCACTCCGGCACCTCCGAATGGGGAAGCCGCACCCACTGGTAGCAAGTAATGATTTCGACGAAAAGGGGGCTGGTCGCAGGAACAAAACATCCATACACCAACAACTGGACGTTCTCAGCCAACAGGCAGATATGAACAGTCGGAGAACGAACTTATGCCATAAACTACCAGAAGAATTGGCGAGATGTGTAGCTTATGGCCAGCTCAGGGCGCAGATGTCATGTTGGTTTCCCTTTTTCGACGAATCAGGAGGCAATTCGCCCAAACCCAGCTTGTAACCTCTTTAGGGCCGACAACCAATTGGCAAACACCTCAAGAAAGCCGACAGGTGTCAATGGCGAACGTTGAGGGCACATATAGGGCCTAAACATTGACCTAATGTGAAATCATCGATTGATTGGGGCTGGGCGTGGAGCTAAAGGGTGCGAGACTAAATCAACTCAAGTAGATAAGCTAGAACACCGAATGGCTAAAATGAACAAAAAGATGGGTAAAATGAGAGGGCCGCGGCATTCGAAACACCACATTTGCACTTATTAATCGATACATACCACCGTCCATTATGAAATATAGTTAATTGTACCAAAGAATTAGGTGGTAAAGAAAAACCAGGAGCAGTGGAAAAAAAGTACGGTGTCATTTTGGCTCCAAGCGGGAAGGCGCGAACTCCCTGCATATACATCGGCACTGGCGCGTGAACGCAAAAAAATGTGCCGTCTAGTTAGTTTCAGTGGTACGGATTTCTTGGGTAATTGCATGGTGTTGGATTTTACCACATTGATTTCTTCTTTTTTTGTTCGTTTGTTTGGATCTGTTTTCTTTGAGAGCCTACTATCTGTTGTCTGCGACTTTTTAGGGTCAGTTTGAGGCGGTGTGACGGCGAAAGAAATGTCCTTAATCTCCGACTCTAGACGTCATCTACTTTTGATCTCGTGGCTGAGCGTCTAGAACCTAGATACAGTAATCGCGGTGACCTTATGGGAGAGAGATTACTGATAACCTCTCCCGAAAGATCATTTGGTTTCCCTAAACATGCCCTGGTAGTTGTTCGGAGGTTCGGTGTATGATGGTCAGGTTTTTGTCTGTATGGGTGGGCATCAATTGCTGCAGTAGTTTGGTTCTCGGAGAAGACTGGGGCTGAACTATTGTAGTATTTTAAAGTATCAAGCTTCTGACTATTTCGTAGAAAGATTCTATAATCTTAAATAGGTTGGTACAAGTAACAAGGTTCAATTCCCACATTATCCATGACTAATGCTTTTTTTTTTTCTTTCTTGGATTTTTTAAATATTTTGACTAAGTTTGACAAGACCTCCCAATTATTGGATCAGCACCGAAGTTAAGTGGTGTACTGAACTTAACCAATAGTGAAATAGCCAGGAAATCACGGTTTGTTGATTTTTCTGACCTGATTAATTTGGCAATATCAATTTTTTCCCCACTTAAGAGGCAAGTGTCTTATCTTGTCAGATCACTGATCTTTAAGATGATAGTCAACATTAGACTCGGCAGCCGCGAAATTATGCTGCTGGTTGTTTACCATCACTTCCATATCTGGTTAAAATCCACCAGGCCAGGAAAAACCAGTCAAAGGATTAAATTGTTTTACTCGGCTGTCAAGCGTCGAAGAAGCAAAGAAAATTGTAGAGTCTTGTTCATAGAGGCAAATTCTCCGATCCGATGATAAATTAGCAAAGCAACTTCTAGATATGCTGAATGCCAGAACTTATGCATCAACCAGTTTTGGAAACGTTGCCTCTTCTGTTTTTTTCTAAAATCAAAAAAAATATGAAAGGGGCTTGAGCTTACTCTAACTGTGCAATGGGAAATTCCTCTTCCATCGAGATGTCTTTCCGATAGCCGTCACCAACTAACTGAAAATTTGGTGGGATAGGGGAAATCGAGAAAGTATCAAGATACCCTCCCTATTAGTGGATGAATTACAAACAAGCTTTCAGGATAATGTAGTGGAACCCACCAAGATGGTGCATAACTGAGAATTTAATTACGCAGCGAATGGATTCAAAATGGATTAGATTGTAGCTATGTACTAAGAGATTTTCAATCTCGTTCCCGACCATGTGAATTTTCAATTCAACCCTTTGGTTCATGTGCCTGAATAAATTAACTAAAAGTTATCAAAGTATAACTGTCTTACGAAGTTTAACAGCATTTATTAAGTATCATTGGTTGGTGTGCCTCCAAAGATCCTCTATAATAGTCAAAAATGAGGCCAAATGGCTAAGTCACTAAAAGAGCCGGAATAAATGATCAATTACCAATACTTAATTGAGATATTCAGGAAATTCCAATATCTGCTAATGTACCTCTACAGCACAATGACGATTTGATTTCTTGAACTAGAAAGATTTTTCTTCCCTGGACCTGTAGACACGTCAAACCAAAAACGGCAATCGTCTATCCTAGCAAACAAACAAAATCAGACATCTTAAAATTCAAATTGAAAACAGCAATAGGGACCAGCAAAAATTGGACATTATATCATCTAGCAAAAACTTAGTGTCCCTTAATTGCCCTGATTTTCCGGATCCAGCCATAAAAACCGTGCCGATACTCCGGCCACTAGTCACGAGTCTACTGCGTACAGTTCATATAGCCAGATACAAACGCATTGACGGGGGCCGTTTTTCATTCCTAGAAAGCGAAGAACATTTACCACCCAAATTCATAAACAGAACAAAATACTGCTATAATGTCCACTTCTGTTCCATACGACCCATACATCCCCAACCAGACGACGGGTGAACAGTCCAACTCCAGGACTGCCGCCATCCAAGCAGTATGTACCTTGAATCATGTTTGTGATAGCCACTACGAAAACATACTAACATTATTTAGCAAATCGATGACACCGTTGGTATTATGAGAGACAACATAAACAAGGTCGCAGAGAGGGGTGAGCGTTTGGACTCCATTGAAAACAAAACAGACAACCTTGCCATTAGTGCCCAAGGCTTCCGCCGTGGCGCTAACCGGGTAAGAAAAGACATGTGGTGGAAAGACATGAAGATGCGTTTGTGTATTATCTTGGGAGTCATTATTGTGTTGATTGTGATCATCGTGCCTATCGCCGTGCACTTTTCCTAGTTTCGCTGGCGAGTCGGTGAAAATACATAGTGTGTTCAGAGGTGTAGGACGTGAATATTCCCAGGGGTTCTTGAGATGATTTGGTTGAAGAGGAGCTCTATGATTTATGGATTTGAAACCAATCGATTCAAATCACAGACGCTTGGATCGGAGTATGGAAACTCATTATAGTTTTTTGTTATCAGTATGCTTAGTTACACCATTTAACTATAAATCGAAATGAAATAAGAATTTGTAGAGTGGATTGCCAACATTAATCTTTCATCAAAGTATGGCGACTGACTATGGAAAGATCTCACTGAGACACTATGGGCTCCTGGAGAAATGTCCCTATGTGATTTGAGTGCCATCAGTTGAATGCTTAAGTCAAGCGAATATCATTTGAAAGATGCACCTTCAATTTCAAGCTAGGAGAAGTGAAATAGTTCTTAAGATCGAATATTATGATGTTAAGTTATCTTGGAAATGAGGAGCCTCAATAATCAACTAAAGTTCATCCTACAAATATAGCTCCTCTCCACTCTACATCGTGTTCCGCAATTCCATTTATTATCGCTTAGTGCTCCTCCAATGTCTGCTCGTACTGGTCAACCTCCAACAATTCCTCGTTAGCAAAAACCTCGTCGGCTGACTGGGCCAACTTGATCTGAGCAATCCATCCAGAGCCCATTGGGTCATCATTGATCAATTGAGGCTTGCTCTCCAAGATGTCATTGATAGCAATAACTTCACCAGCAACAGGGCTGTAGATTTCACTGGCACTCTTAACAGACTCCACGGAGCCAATCAGCTCGCCTGCCTCGTAAGTCACACCAACTTCTGGCAATTCCACGAAAGTGGTGTCTCCCAAAGCCTCGGATGCGTAAGTTGTAATACCGACAAATGCAGTGTCGTCCTTAAATACTGCCAACCACTCGTGTTCTTGAGTGAACTTGACAAACTTTGGACCTTCCTCGAGGTACTTGTAAGCGAAGGAGTCAGTGTTCAATTTGAAGTTCACAGAGTTGAATCTAACTGCACATCTGAAAGCGGGACCACGGAGGGTCTGTCTAGCCAAGGTTCTGAACATGGTTGGAGTCAAGATTGTTAAAGGTGTTGGTGGGATTAGGACTTGTTTTATAGGATGAGGAGAAACAGAGTCAGGTGCGCACTGACTCTGATGGAGAGGATTTTCACAGACCGATAGGCTTGTCAGAACAAAAGAACTTGGGAGCTTTAAAGATCCAAATTAGATAGCCTACAGCCTCTTTGAGGTATATTTTTATTCTTTTGGGTGTGGTGCCGCTAATGCCTGAGTAACTATTCACCGAGAAGTTTTGGTTGCAAATGTAATGTAGCAAACATTAACTGAAATTGAGACCGCCAGGATGAGAAGAAAACTTAAGCCTTATTGATAGACCTTCTCATATGCTTGACCCAAATTCACATCATCGTAAGAGAAACACAAACTCAACGACTCTTGAGAAGTCAGAGCCGTTTGACTCCTCTTGTACCGTAGTAGTGCACATAATCGACTTTGCAATATCGCATGGTTTTAGACTTGAAACTATCACTAAATTCATGGAAGCATTCAAAGCAGTAAAGTATTATTAGAAAGTGTCCTTACTCGAAATATTATTTAGGATGCAGATATTATCGATACTGCTCCATTTTCAGTTGATCACGTGACGCGTTATATTTGTGTTCACGTGTTCTATCACGTGTTTTCAAATCATCATAACTGCTCTCATTTGAACCATGTTCTAAATTCTACAAGTTCGAAATTGTAGACCGGAAAGACAATGGTTCATCATTGATCCGTTTTCTCCGAGAAGCTTCAGGAACCTCCTTTGGAAGTTGTCCCACTTTAAGAAAAAGAAATTATATATCACGTGATTATTCTACCCCAATTCGAGAAGCTTCTGGTTCTGTCTAGAATCCTCTAGCAATCTTTAATGTGGAGTAGTTAGAACCCTGTGGAATTCTTCATCCCAGCCCCCTATACCTATATAAATGCTATGTAGTCCAGGTATCCCATTCTTTTTTTCCACAAACAATTGATATACTTAAATCAAATTTAATATGTCGAAAGCTATTGGAATTGACTTGGGAACCACATACTCTTGTGTAGCCCACTTTACTAATGACAGAGTTGAAATTATCGCTAATGATCAGGGTAACAGAACTACTCCCTCTTATGTGGCATTCACAGACACTGAGAGATTGATTGGAGATGCAGCCAAGAACCAGGCAGCCATGAATCCTGTCAACACTGTGTTTGATGCTAAGAGACTCATTGGTAGAAAGTTTAGCGACCCTGAAGTTCAAGAAGATCTCAAGCACTTTCCTTTCAAGGTTATTGATAAGGGAGGCAAGCCAATGATCCAGGTGGAGTTTAAGGGTGAAACTAAGGTTTTTTCTCCCGAGGAAATTTCTTCCATGATCTTAGGTAAGATGAAGGAGACTGCTGAAAGTTACTTGGGTGGAGAAGTTAAGGACGCAGTTGTCACTGTTCCAGCTTACTTCAACGATTCACAGAGACAAGCAACCAAGGATGCCGGTTTGATTGCTGGTTTGAACGTTTTGAGAATCATTAACGAGCCAACTGCAGCCGCAATTGCATATGGTTTGGACAAGAAGAACCAGAGTGTTGGAGAAAAGCACGTTTTGATTTTCGACTTGGGTGGTGGTACCTTTGACGTTTCTTTGTTGGCCATCGATGAAGGAGTTTTCGAGGTGAAGGCCACCGCCGGAGACACTCACTTGGGTGGTGAAGACTTTGACCACAGATTGGTTAACCACTTTGTCCAAGAGTTCAAGAGAAAGAACAAGAAGGATCTTTCGACTAACCAGAGAGCCTTGAGAAGATTGAGAACCTCATGCGAGAGAGCAAAGAGAACTTTGTCATCCTCTGCCCAGACGTCAATTGAGATCGACTCTTTGTACGAGGGAATCGACTTTTACACCTCTATTACCAGAGCCAGATTCGAGGAATTGTGTGCTGATTTGTTCAGATCTACGCTTGAACCTGTCGAGAAGGTGTTGAAAGATGCCAAGTTGGACAAATCTCAGGTTGACGAGATTGTTCTTGTTGGTGGTTCCACTAGAATCCCAAAGATTCAGAAGTTGGTGTCTGACTTCTTTAACGGAAAGGAGCCATGTAAGTCCATCAATCCTGATGAGGCTGTTGCTTACGGTGCTGCTGTCCAGGCTGCTATCTTGACTGGTGACACGTCATCCAAGACTCAAGACTTGTTGTTGTTGGATGTTGCACCATTGTCATTGGGTATTGAGACTGCTGGTGGTGTTATGACTAAATTGATTCCAAGAAATGCCACCATTCCTACGAAGAAGTCAGAAACCTTCTCTACGTATGCAGATAACCAGCCTGGTGTTTTGATTCAAGTCTTTGAAGGTGAGAGAGCCAGAACCAAGGACAACAACTTGTTGGGTAAGTTCGAATTGTCTGGTATTCCACCAGCTCCAAGAGGTGTTCCACAGGTTGAGGTCACCTTCGACATTGATGCCAACGGTATCTTGAATGTTTCTGCTTTGGAGAAGGGTACTGGTAAGACTCAAAAGATTACCATCACCAACGACAAGGGTAGATTGTCCAAGGAGGATATCGAAAGAATGGTCTCCGAGGCCGAAAAATTCAAGGAGGAGGACGAGAAGGAAGCCGGCAGAATCCAATCTAAGAACACTTTGGAGTCTTACGCTTATTCTTTGAAGAACACGATCAATGATGGTGAAATGAAGGACAAGATCGATGCTGAAGACAAAGAGAAGTTGAGCAAGGCTGTTGAAGAAACCATTGCTTGGTTGGACGACTCTCATGCTGCCTCTAAGGAAGAATACGACGAAAGACACAAGGAATTGGAGTCTGTTGCTAACCCTATCATCTCTAAGGCATACCAGGGTGCTGGTGGCGCTCCAGGTGGTGCTGCAGGTGCTGGTGGCTTCCCAGGTGCTGGTGGTTTCCCAGGCGGAAATGCTGGATCTGGCGGTGACTCCTCCGGCCCAACTGTTGAAGAGGTCGACTAAGTTCAAGGTGAATGTACTTTCTATATGGATTAAATAAATTTGGATTACTGTTAAAAAAAAGGCGTTTGTAGTATTGAAAATCGTAGCAGTGATAAATTCTAACATTCGTCACTTTCTTGTTTCCAATAGTAAACTGGTGACTACCGAAAACAACCAGAATGCAATCAAGATGAATCCGACCCTACGGTCAAACATCCAGCCATTTCTAGGGAGATATGCAAAGATGAATAGCTGTGAAAAGAGTAAGGTTGAAAGATTAAGTTTCAACGTTGGAGAAAAATTCACTGGTATGGCAGATTCACCTTTTTCAGACATAACGATCAAAGAACTAAGTCCCAATGAACAGAGCGAGAGCAAAGGACCTCCAAAGCAGGCACTAAATGCCATAACTGGCATTCCCATTCTTGCAATCGTAAGGTTCGATACCAAGTCTCCAATGGAATTTCCTAAAGCAAATACTGTAGAACCAAGTATGTCATCGCTCAATTCTAACACAACTGCAACAGCTTTGATAACCGCGATAATCTCAGTAGCAAAGAAGGATATCCAAATTAAAGAGAGAACAAATCCCAAGAAGGATCCGAAGTAATTCCACATTCTAAACCTAATCAAATGACTCTTGAATCTTGGTGCCTTGTTAGGAATGAGCAAGCTCATAATGCATGACGTTGTCATGAAAGCAATCGAAAGAAACCAACTCTGTCCTAGGGTGTTAAAGAAGGTCACCACCAAGAGTAAAGTCCCCAATACCAATTGAATACGGAAAAGCCACATGTCTGCCTCGAAGTCAAAATCTTTGAAATCCTCCTCTGTGTCTGTCTGAGTAGTTAATTGGAATGTGAATGCATTGGTGGCTGTTGCAGAATGTTCTCCGTGTACAAGGGCAGACTCCCTGTTAGGAGTCGTTAATTTGAGTATTATATTAGCTGGCAAACAGATAATATTGGTCAAACGAGAGAGCCAGGATTCATCTTCGTCGAACAAGGGAATGAATTGCCTAATAAGACGGCCGAAAGTAAACTGAGGTTTAAACAACTGATTTGTGTCTCCCTGGACTTGTTCTGTCGGCTCGTGATTGAAAGATGAACCCTCGGCTTGAGATTCATCGTGAGGTCCGGTCACCGTGGTATCCAGTGCAGCAAGAGGACGCTCATCGAGTAATTGTAACCGGGGCAGATCTTTTATTTGGTGAATCGAATGTTTGCTCAATTCTCGAAGCAAAACTCGCATTCCGTATGATCCAGTTCCCACTGGCACTCGTTCTTCAGATCTTTCTAGTGGATGCACTTTCAAATACTCAACATATTCATGGCTAGCGTCTAAGTCTTCCCTCTCCATAGTGCTAAGGACATCAATGGAAGGTAGAGAAGAATGCTGATCAAAGTAAGACTGGTCCATTGTATCGTCTACCAAAACCAGCGCTTCATCATCATAGTGGCTCCTAATAACCGTATCATTTATATGCTTGCGAGAATTCTTTCGAACCCACGAATGGCTGTAAACGGCCACAATGACATAAATCACGTAAAGCAAGGTGAGAATAGTTGAGTTAACAACGTCGAATTGGCCAGCCACTAAAGAGAACCAAATTAGCACCGAAACTGTAGTGTAGAATGACACGTCTCGTATGAAATGGTATTTCGGAACTTTGAAAGGACTTACTATGCAAATGGATCCAACAACAACAGTTAAGATGAATAGAGCAGCACCAACCAACTCTGATACTGCAAGCCCTGTCGAGCCAATACTGAGAGCCTTATAGGTACCCAACACATCAGGCGATCCATTTCCGATTGCCAACAATGTCAATCCAGCAAGATTATCCGAGAGATCCAAGAACTTGGAAATTGAGTACAAGTTTGGACAGAGGAAGTCAGAAGCTGTGAGACCTAACGAAACAAAACTAAACACCAAGCTGGAAATGATAATAGTTGTGGAAAACGATGTTGACCTATTACAGTAATGTAACTCCAAATAGTTAACTAAACCGATATGGTGGTCTTCCGTATCACAGTGCAGCCTTATGAATTGGCATTGGTCTATCTTGGGAATTTTGTGGACATCCTCGCAGACTAAAGAGGAATTCCCGCTCTTTGATGCAATTTCTTGCAGCAAAGCTTCGGCATGTGATAGTAGAAGAGCTGAACATAAGAGTATATGCTGCAATCTCATGGTACTTAGTGAATGAAGTGGGTTCCAAATGGTTATTTATGTGCAGTGTTTTGGCAACGAACGAAGAGTAATGGTCAAAAGGGAATACATCAAGTCTATGAAATTTGAGTTTTCGTGCGTCTCTTTCAGTTTTAAATGACGGTTCAAATTAATTAAGGGATCTGGTAGCATAAATACATCCATGTGGAGAGTACTTTGGTTATAGAGATGGAGAGTCCAGATGTCAAACAACACGGAAACATGAACTACACTAAAGTCAACTTAAAGCTTATAAAATGTATAGCTAATCCTTGCAGCATTCCCCATACGGGCGCACGAAGGCAGTCCCTTAGGAATAACAAGTATTCACCGATGGAACGCTGCACCCAAGATTAACCGATTATTCTCCAGTCCACTGCAAGAGGCCGAAGCCAATACAACAATACCCCGATGGTCATGGGTCAGAACGCCACAAGGGTTCAACCTCAACGGGATGCTGTAGCGTTGTGAGTGGCTGTGAAATTTGCGTTAAAGAGAAATGATGTTTGGAATTTCGCGCTGAATATATAGTCATCTAGTGAGAGTCGGGTAACCTTTCGCTAGTATGGGCTTAATCAATGAAACTATTCATGGATACAGAGAGATTACTCCAAAATGTTGATTTGCTTTTATAGTTTTATTTCATTAACTTTTCTCTCCTTTTTATACCTCACTTTCTGGCTCGATGTTCTCCGTGTCAGTGGGTGCAAAAACTTGTGTAATCTTGTTTCTTGGTCTTCTCTTTCTTCTTCTTTTTCTCTTTACTTTTTCACCATGGAAGAATTTTTGCTCTGTTGAAATATTCCAGAACGAGTTTGAAACTTCTTCCAATGGCTTTCTCTGTAGGAATGGTGACGTAATATCAATCTCCATTGATGTGGATAAAGGCATTGGGGTGGGTGGGGGTGCGGAAACATCAATGGTCGCTCGACTATCATCCTTGATAAAAGCTTCGTCACCAGATGTCGGATAGGTATTCGAAAGCTTGTGCTTCTTCGAGTCGCGTATCTTGCTTTTTAAGGTATCGATTTCTCCAAGTTTAGTGTTCACTACATCGTACAATTTCCAAACTTCTTCAATCTCCACCTTGCAAAGTGTAGGCTCTTTCACTCGGAACGAAAGTTGGGGTTTCTCCAATTCTGTTAGTTCCCTTTCCAATTCTTGATTGGTGTTACTCAATGTTGATAACATCTCAAACAAGAGTCTGAATAATTCACCCAAGTAATCTACGCCAGATCTTTTCCCGACCAATTTCTCGCAGTCCGCAAACACAGTTTGGTAATGCTGGAGAGTGAAGCACAAGTTCGCCAACTCCGCTTCCAATTTGGCTGACGTGCTCTTCTCGTGCTCTAAAATCTCGACTAGTTGTTGGTTCTGCATTCTATGTACAAATGTTTCGTGATAGAGTGAATAGGTAGAAGTATCTGACGACGCAAGTATCGCGGGTTACATCTCTCACAAAGCCAGTATGTCAAGGCTTCTAGAAAAAGTACCATTTTTTCTTCTTTCTCTCGCCTTCCATTTCACTCATGAGCTCCTTGGCATACTGTCTATGTGTATCGAGCTCTCTCAACATTTCCTCTTCTCTCTGTTGCTGCATTCTTTGTGCCTCCAAGACGTGTCTTTCTGAAGGTCTATTCAAAGCGAATTCACCTTCCTTAGTTTTACGAATGCCCTCAGGTATGTAATCGGCATCACGCACGTTTTTGAGCACAATGTTAGCGCTCTTAGGATGATACAAATCATCAAACTCTTGGTCAGAGAGTCCAACTAATTTTTCTTTAATCAGAAGTCTGTAACGATAGAACTCTGACATAACATTTTCACTTCCATCATTCCAGCGATAGAAAAATGTGAAGTAGAAAATAATGGAGCCGGTTAAGAAACTTCCAAACCAACGAGTTCCAGTATTGAGACGCTGATTTGTGTCAACTTTTCTTAGAACCATGTACTGACCAGGGTATATCGAAGATTGTGGCCTTGGCATATAGTTGAGTCTTTTCATGGTCTCGTTGACCTTTTTGTATTGTGTTGGACTCTTTGGAATTGATGAGAAACCTTCTGGTGCTTGACCGGGAACCTTGAATTCTGAAGGATATCCCTCAGGGGGTCTCACATCGGTGGCATCGTAGGGATTATATGGAGCCTTCGGTGGAACCCAACCTTTGGGGTTCGGTCTTCTATTGAAGTCGTTGGACATGCCTTTCAGAGATGGGATTCAAATCACATTGATAATTTGAGCAAGTATACAGGCTAGACAGTGTTGGTGATTTCCAAAACTGCTAAGTTGACAGCCATGCATGATTGAAGCAATGGCCCTAGTTATTGAACGAGAGCATATGATAGCTCTCTCTTTGTATCCTTCAAAATATTTTGAGGACCAACCGGAAACCCCTAACATTAACGATCATGGTGCTTCCGGTAAGCCATTGACCCCAATAGAAAAACAAAAAAAGAGCAAAAAGTATAAGACATTACCACTGGATTAATGATCTTTCAGCAGTTCTATATTTGAAATTGGTTTACGAAAAACCTCTATCGTTTACTTCTTCCTGTCCACTTACGCCATCCTCTCTTCCCCACCTATCGCAACTTACTATCATGCACACTTTAAAAACATAACCGACCACGAGACACCCATAAAATACCAAATGGAAGCACTTGAGACTGTTCTCAAATTCTTCTCTCTCGAGACTCTTGATACCAGACTCAATCCTCCGCAAGATGAGGGGAGAAAGAAGCAGATTATCAATCGTGCCCACCCAACGTCTCGGTGGTCAACCTTGGAGTTCAAGTTCTATCTCGTGGTGTTCGCTGTGATGGTACCGTTGATGTATAAGACAGCAATGGATGCTTCCAATGAGACAAACCCAAACTATCCTCGTTTTGAGCATCTTCTTTCACAAGGGTGGATGTTCGGGAGAAAGGTTGACAACTCTGACCAACAATATAGCTTCTTTAGAAACAACTATTGGCTCTTGTGGGGACTTCTTGGTTGCCATGTCGGACTAAGAAAAGTTGTTTCAAGTATCACGCCACATAAGCGGACCACTTTTGACTTTGTGTTCGGTCTAATTTATCTCTTTGCTTTACATGGAACCAATGTGGTTAAGATTGCGTTCCACGTCTTCATTATGTATGCATTGGCAACCAGAATCCACAACTCGAGGGCGTCAAGGATCTGTTTATGGGTTTACGGTGTTCTGTCGCTTTTCATGAATGAGAGAATCCGCAATTTAACGTTTAATATAGCCATGATTGACCAAGGGTTTCATGGAGTCATTTCCCGTTGGGATGTTTTCTACAATTTCACGTTGCTTCGGATGCTCTCCTTTGGATTGGACTATTTGGAACGCAAAGATAATCCCAAGTCACAAGTCCTGGTGATGCCAGATGACCTTGACGATCGTGCTAGACTAACAGCTCCCATTCCAATTGAAGAGTATTCGTTCTTCAACTATTTTTCATATTTGGGCTATGCGCCATTGTTTATTGGCGGGCCCATTATTACTTTCAACGACTATATTTATCAGTCCAACTATTTCCAGGCCAACTCCACAAAGAATGTGAAGCGAACTCTCATTTATGGTGCTAGACTTCTTTTCTGCATTTTGGTGATGGAGTTCCTTCTCCATTTCATGTATGTGGTTGCAGTATCCAAGACAAAGGCTTGGGATGGTGATACCCCATTTCAACTCTCGATGTTGGGCTTGTTCAACCTCAACATTATTTGGCTAAAGCTCTTGATCCCATGGCGACTCTTCAGATTCTGGAGTTTGCTGGATGGAGTTGATCCTCCAGAAAATATGATCCGCTGTATGGACAATAATTATCTGGCTTTGGCGTTTTGGAGGGGCTGGCATCGTTCTTACAATAGATGGGTGGTGCGCTATATATATGTTCCATTAGGTGGCGGTGGTGGCCCAAATGGAGGTGGAGGATATGCAACAAGAATCGCCAATTCTCTTTTAGTCTTCAGTTTTGTCGCTGTATGGCATGATATTGAGTTGAAACTTTTGATGTGGGGTTGGCTCGTCGTCTTGTTTCTCCTTCCCGAGATCTTTGCTACTATGTATTTCCGCAGGTATGCTGGCCAGCCATGGTTCCGCCATTTGTGTGGAATAGGCGCTGTTTGCAATATCTGGATGATGATGTTGGCTAACTTGTTCGGTTTCTGTTTAGGTAAGGATGGCACGATGGCTCTATTGAACGAGATGTTTAGAACGGCTCAAGGTTTCAAGTTTTTTATTCTCGCTTCGGCAACACTCTATGTTGGAGTGCAAGTCATGTTTGAACTCCGTGAGGCTGAGAAACGACGGGGAGTTGATGTGAAGTGTTAGAGTAATCTGAACCATAACTAGTGTTTTGGTATTTCGATGTATTACCGATTAGCATCACCATTCATAATAGAAGGTAGAGATGATACAATTGATATCTTAGTTTGGCATGTTAGGCATTGTGAACTCTTATCTGCACATCTGGATCTTCAAATCATGTATTCATCCCCATGAGTCCTCCAACACCTGTTCTTGCTGGGACAGAAGTCCGCCGCATTTATTCAGAACAACTAAAGAATCCAGAGAAATTCGAATGTTCTCTTAAGTCTCTCTCACAAAATGAGTGCACCTTTGTTGTCTCTCCTGATAGTTCTGTCATCCAACAAACGATATGCATACCATTTAAACGGCTTTTCCAAAGATGTCTAGTTCCCTATGTGAGGACTGTCGATGGGAAGAAGCATACTGGAAGGAAGTGGATAAACATTGAAGTCACAGACCTGGCTACTAATGATCAGAGGGCAAAATATGGTTCTGAGGTGGAGAGATTTTTGACTGCAGAACAAGAACTAACTAGATGGATGCAGAATCAAGTGGAGGAGAGATGACCAATATATGTGACATAGCTTTATTATGATACTTTTTAAGTAATGAATTATGATCATAAAAATATTCTAAATCGTACATTATGCGAGTAAACAAGTATTCAGGGTAGGGAAGGTGCCATGATTCAAGTATTTGAAAGACGGAATCATAGCACCTATAATGACAATTTCGCACTTCTCAAAGACGATTCCCATTAGAGATTCCTTTCAAGTGCTAGATTAATATGTGGACCCTTCTGGGGGCTGTGTCAACTTCTTGTTCGATGCGGACGCCATGGACTTACGCAATTCTAAGAGAACTGTCTCCATCGTGTATGAGCGCTTCCAGTTTTTCAAAGTGTCGAACTCGTTAACCAAAACGTTGCCGCTGGCATCTACACAAGGAAGATTGATCTTGGATACAAAAGTGACTTGGGGTGGTAGATCTGGGTACTTAGGGCCACAAACGATATTCAAGGAGTAAATTCTGTTCTCGTGAGAAGAGTGAGGGGGGCCCAAAATGGTACCATTCCAGTTCGTCATAGTGATGTCGTCTTGGTTTGTCAATCCATACGAAATCGATTGAGCACCCAACCCTTTTTCACCTTTTTCCAACTCCTCAAGCAACTTAAAGTTTCTAGGTCTGTAGCGGTGTTAGCACTTTAAAAATAATATTTGATTCGAGCTATGAAGAGGAAGCTTACGTACATTTTTGACATTATGTGAAATGAAGAATGGGTCGTCTGATCCTTAGTGTGAAGGTCAGGTCTTCTTGGAGCTCAGGATGTACGGGTGTAGTGTTACACAACATCAATGCATATACTGAGTAATAAATATGTGTACCCTACTCCTTTGAAAATGACAGATCAATATTTATGAATTGTAGTTCCTCTTGCTTATTCCCTTTCTTGAATCGGTTTGAATATTGATTATTGCTTTGTTCACCAAAATCATGACCAACTAAGTATATATGTGCTAAGGCAACGTTCAAGTCGAACTAGCAAAAATGAAGCCAAAATTCTACTCATGGATACCTATTGCTATTGCCGACCGCATGCAACTCTTCAAATGTTCATTTCATTGTGGCTAGTGTATGTCGTGAATACCACGTGTAGTTGTACTTGCCACTTTCTCGCAACGCTATGACAATTTATCGATAATCAGCTTGGTTTTTTTTTGTTCTATCTCTTATATAATTTATTGAACACAATGTAAAACATTCAAACGATTTTCAATAATAGGGAGTGGTCAGTCAACATTCATTCACGAACTCTTCAAACGGAACATGCTAAACAAAACGGAGTGCATGTTGTGTGTCAATGTTATGAAGAATATCTCCAATAACTACGCCAACATATGACAGAACGGAGCCTGCTGCCATTTCTCGAGCAGCCCAGTCGGATAGACGGAGATCATAGGGCTTCTAAGGAAAGGCTAGCTCGAATTGAGTACGAGCTATCAACATTAAAGACTGAAAAACGATTACTTCAACAAAGTAAAGACGCCGCTATAGGAAGATACGAAGAACTCTTAGCAAAGAAGAATGACGAACTACTGCACCTCCAGAACAATTTTGACTACTTGTTTAATCAAAGAAAGGATCTTCAGTCTAAATTGCTCAATCAGAAAGAAGTAGCTAGCGCAAGCTCTAGCACTTTGAACTCAGAACTCAAAAGTCTAGCAACTGAAAACAAAGCGTTGAGAGGAAAATTGGAGAAATATGAAAGACAATTCAATAGCATTTCAGGGAAATGTGACCATCTCAGAGCAGATTTAAATCGAGAACTTCAGTCCAATGACCAGTTTAGAGACCGAATTAAGGAAATGAAGGATGAGAATCATCGTTTAACTAAACTCAACGACGATATTTTGGAAAGAATGAAAGCTCTTTCCGGGCAACTAGAGAGTAATAACTCTTTCAATAACTATGAGGATTTGCAGTTACGGCTTGTATCACTCCAGAAAACCAATAATCAACTTCAATTCCGAGTGGACTCCCTCTTACAACAGAAAACGAGTATCGAGCTTTTGAAACAGAAAAATGCATCTCTTGAGTCTAAGATCTCGAAATTAGAACGAGCAGAGGAAAAAGCTGAACTTTTGCAATTGGAAAATTTAGAACTTCGGACTAAGTTTGACGAGTATTTTGGTGTTATTTCAACTAGTGTTCAGTCCAATAACTCGGAAAGTACTGATGATTCTGTGCTCAAATTTGTTGAGACTTTCAAGGAACTTCAGAACAAAAATCTTGTCTTATTTGAAAAGCTAAGCGAAGTTGAATCAAATGTGAGCAGATTAGAAGATACCAATCTAAGATTGCAGGACGAAATCAACCAGGAATTGAAACCAAAACTTGAGAATCTGCAGAATATGGTTATACAACAAGAAAATGAAATCAAGGAGCTTAAGAAACAAAAAGTACTCAACTCAAAGGAGATAGAGTTCTTACGTAACTCATTGAAGAGCTTGGATAGTGTCACTGCGCATATTCAGGCAACCAAAATCTCAGCAGGAACAGATGGGTCTTCTAAGGAGACTGAAGCTCGAAGACAGGCAACTAACCAATATCTTTCCAATTTGGAGAAGTTGGTGGACGATTATAAGAAAGAAGTTGAGACCTTACGGAGAAATTCAACATTACCACAGTCAGTTATCACTCCAGCAAAGCGACCCAGATTGATTGATGAGGATGACACCAAGACTAGGGCTGCAATTGCCTTGCGTAATGAGAACCTTGAACTACTTGCTGAGATTAGAAATCTCAAAGACAAATTGAATCTTGTGACCAAAAAGCTCAAACTCGCAGAGAAAGCTACAGACTCTACTAATCATATTTTAGAACTTCGCTCTAATCCGTTCTCAAAAGACCAAGCTATCAAACAGGAAACCTTAAATCGTCTTCAAGATGAGAACCGTTCATTAATCGCAAAATACGTGGAGAGTCGTAATGTGGAATCTGTTCCGAGAGCTGTTTTTGCAAGACAAGAGAATGACAAGGATGTCTTACAAGCTAAGATCGACCATCTTACAAAACGGATAGATCGACTCAGTTCAGTTTATGCTGAAAAGAGTAAAGAGATTATCGCTGTCATATCCAGATATTTCGGTTACAAGATTGAATTCATCCTGAGTCCTTTGAACCCTAATGAGATGTGTTCAAAGATAAAATTAGTTTCTAAGTACACCACACGAAAAGACTTGGGGGTTTCACCGCCATATCTCACGTTAGATGTCCATAACAAATCTTTGAAAGCAAATGGAACCTACGAATTCAAAGCAATGTGTGAAGAATTGGTGAATCAATGGGTTAACGAGAAGAACCAGATTCCGTGCTTCTTGAGCGCTCTCAATCTCAAAATCTATAATGAGTATTTTGTCAAATCGTCGAATTAGTACACACTGACCTAAATAGTGCTTTCAAGCAACTTTTGAGACACCAATTCAATTATTTGAGAAGGCGATTTGTCTAAATTTCGATGGTCCTCGACAACTGAATGCCACACATCTCCCCTATCAATTTCATCGTACCTGTTTATCAACATATTCAATACCTGCTCCTTTTCCGCCTCTATTCCATTCTTGCATGCAAAGCAGTAAGACCAACTCCACGCATCTCCGTTCCTCGAGTCTGCGCTGGTTGCTCTGTCAAACCAGGTTTTGGCTTTCATGAACTTGCCTTCCATCCAAAAAAATACTCCGATACCTAACAAAATCTGAGTATTGTTATTAGTCAGCCGTAAAGCATCTAGAAATGCATTCTTTCGGTGTGAAGGTTTCTGAATCGTAGACAAATTCTGCAACCAGATGTTCGGTGAGGTCGGAAATTGTTTCAAGCATTTGGAAATCAATTGTCTTGCAGAAATCATATCTCTTTGATCGATCTCGAGGGAGATCTTTTTCTTCCATAAAATATCGCTATCTGGAATCTTAAGAATAGCCGTATCCAACAATGATCTCACTCTAGCAACGGCACCAAGACCAATGTCTATGTCTGCTAGTGCACACCAAATTTCAACGGAAGACGGGCACTTGCGAGAACCAACCAAGAGAGCTTCACGAGCTGCTTTTGCATCATTGGAATCCACTAACAATTGAGATCGTTGAAGATATAATTCCACATATTCTGGAAATATGTCGATAGCCGTAGCAGATAACCTGAAGAGTTCTTCTGAAGACACAAAATCCATACTTCGGGATAGACAAAATCTAATAAGGTGTATGAACTCATACCATAACTTTGGAGAAAGCTCCTCGTTGTCTGTGAGAGCTTCTTTTAATATTTGGTAGGCGTTTTTATAGTTCGAGCTTTTTACTTCGAGTTTGACTCGCGCTAACCAGATTTTCTCGCTTCGAGGTAGTTCGCGACTTCCATCTTTCAAAATCCTCCTTGCATTCTTGACATCATTGGAAACGATCCATTTATCCTTCGCGAACATCAAAGGAAAGAGTTCCACTTCTGGGTTCAACTTCACAGCCTGCTCATAAAACTTGTAAAGCAGATCTTCTTCCTTCTTTATCAGTCTCAAAGAATTTAATAACCTCACCCAAGATCCGATATCGTGAGGATTTTCTTTGATAATTTGTTGGTAAATGTACAGCGAAGTTCGACCAGACCGTTCTTCCGCGTACAGAATCAAAGTCGCAAGTTTATCAACGTCGGGAACAAAAAGGCACGCACACTCCACTAAAGCTTGACATGTTCTATCGAAATCTTCTGCTTCCGCTTCCGAACTCTCATTGAGCCATGATTCAATGTCGCAGGTTGCATCGTTTTTTTGAAGCTCGGAAATTCCTTTCTTCAACATCAGCACAAGTTTCAGTACCGGAACATTTGGATTTTCTCTCTCTTCGACTTTCAATGCAGTAATCCAGACCTTGTGCTCTTTGGGAAGATGTCTTCGTACTTTGTTCAAGGATGCTTTTGCCTCAACGTAAGTTGACAAATTTATCAAATTGAGCCATAAATCCCAGTCATGCCGACAAATATCGGTAGCCCTTTTAAGCAACATAACTTTTTCTGTGGCACCTTCCTCTAGATCAACAAGAGCTTTCCAGAGGGTTGAGTTTCCTGGTAAATATTCGAGTGCCCTCATTAAAATCTTTTTCTTCGAGACAGTATCAGCTGGGCTCTCAAGGTCCACCCCTAGGAGCCACAATTTTTCAGAGCCTGAATTAAGTCTTAGCGCCTCGCTCAATAAAGCTTTACACTTTTTTATACCCTCGTCTGATCTACGGTGAATTCTAATACTTTCTTCCCATATAGCAGCATTATGAGGGAGCTTTGTACACCCTTCTTGAATTAACGATTTTGCACTATCAAAATTTTTAGCCTGCTCCTCTAATCGTGCTGAGGCAATCCAAGAGTCTGCTTTATAGGGTTCTGTACGTCGTAGTGAGGCAAAAATCAGTCTGCTCTTTTCCACATTGGCAACTTTTCCAAAAGATTCTTCCCATTGCTCAATGTCAGCAATTTTAACACTTGAACTATTCTCGGATGCGAGTTCTTGCGAGGTTTGCAGCAATCCTTGTTTCAATCCTTGTCCAGCAGAAGCAATTAGCATATCAGGAGCAGCGTAAGTTCTTTGTACTTGCTGATTTAAGATTCTCTGCCGTTTGTTTCTTCTTGTTATGTCGCCAACATCGGGTAAGTTGGCCCATTCATCCATACTTACACTCGCCAATTCTCTTTTGTAAAGAGAAAATTCCTTCTTGATTATTCCATTCCCCGCCTCTATTTCGACCACTCCGCTCTCAACCTCTTTGATTTGATGTGGTTTTCGTTGTAATCTCAGATCTATTTCTTCGTATATGCGATCTGCTTCTTCGTCTTCATTTGTTCTGTTAAAAGCTTTCGAGAGAATTCCCTCATCAGAATCACCAACTTCGTTGGAGTTGTCCTCATTACCATAAACTGATTCAAATCTCACCCGTGCAGTATCTGCACTTGTTGTAAATCCAGTAGCACCACGTCCAATACCAGCAACATAGCCAGGAGGTGGTTCTTGATCAAGGAATGCTTTCCTGTCCATGACTTACAGTGTTCTGTTGTAAGACACAGAAAATTGTACTACGAACACCTGTACCTCTCAAATGTGCCCGAGGGATCCCAAGCGCAAAAAGGGATCAAAAACTACTTTCATGAAACTCAAGTTTCAATCTGCAGATGTAGTTAGAGATTTTCAAAAGTCCTTCAGTGTCCGAATTTTAGTGGTTCGTTTTAGAAAGTTTGCAACAATCACAATAGCCCACGTGATATTTACTGCATATAATCTCTTATTTTCAAACCATCTCATCTCTGGTTCTTCTTCAAACATTTTATACTCCACTGAATTATGGGTAAAAGATCTGCAGAAGACGACGGCAGCGTTGAGGCCAGGGGCATTGCAAAGACAGAAGTTGGGGCCGTACCTTCAAGTCTCGGTGGTGAGGACGTTTCTAATGACGACGAAATGGGGGAATTTGAAGATCCATATGGAGATGACTTCGAAAGTGAGGGAGAAATCATTGAATTGGATTCTGACAATGAGGAGGACAGCGAAATGAATGTTGAATCTATGGATACGAAGATTGAGGAAATTGAGAAAAAGGAAGAAGAAGAGCCACAATCCACTTTGTACTTGCCACATAGATCCAAACCATTAGGCCCGGATGAAGTTCTTGAAGCCGATCCAACCGTTTATGAAATGTTACACAATGTTAACTTGCCTTGGCCGTGTTTAACACTCGATATCTTGCCAGACAACTTGGGCAATGAGAGAAGAACATATCCAGCATCATTGTACTTAACGACAGCCACCCAGGCTTCTAAAGCTAAGGACAATCAGTTAATCACGATGAAATTACTGTCCTTGGCAAAAACACTCGTCAAGGATGATGGTGATGAAGATTCTGACGATGATGACGAAGAAGATGTTGACCCTGTTATGGTGTCCGAGACCATGCCACTTAAATCAACCACCAATAGAATTCGTGTTTCTCCGCATGCGCAATCAACTGGTGAATACTTGACTGCACTTCTGGAAGAAAATGGTGAAGTGCTCATTTATGATCAATCTGCACAATTCACTTCATTTGACACCCCGGGTTTTGTTATGCCTAAGACGGCAAAGAAACCCATTCATACCATTCGTACACATGGCAACGTCGAGGGTTACGGTTTAGATTGGTCTCCTTTAATTAATACTGGTGCTTTATTGACTGGTGACTGCCTGGGCAGAATCCACTTGACATCGCGCACAACCTCAAGTTGGGTGACTGACAAAACACCATTCTTTGCATCTCAGTCTTCGATCGAGGATATTCAGTGGTCCACAAGTGAGAACACTGTTTTTGCAACCGCTGGATGCGATGGATATGTTAGAATCTGGGACACAAGGTCCAAGAAGCACAAACCGGTCATTTCTGTCGCAGCATCGAAGACTGATGTTAACGTAATTTCATGGAGTGACAAGATTAATCATTTATTGGCCTCAGGTCATGACGATGGTAGTTGGGGAGTGTGGGACTTGCGTAGTTTCAATGGAAAGGATCAGCCGACCCCAGTTGCGAACTACGACTTTCACAAGTCTGCGGTTACTTCGATTGCATTCAACCCGTTGGACGAATCTATTATTGCAGTTTCGTCTGAAGACAACACTGTCACCTTGTGGGACTTGGCCGTGGAAGCAGATGATGATGAAATTTCTCAGCAGAGAAAGGAAGCACACGAGTTGCAAGACATACCTCCTCAGTTGTTATTTGTCCACTGGCAGAGAGATGTGAAGGACGTGAAATGGCATAGACAGATTCCTGGGTGCTTGGTATCCACCGGTGGAGATGGTTTGAACATTTGGAAAACGATTTCTGTGTAAAGGAGGAAGTTCAAAGATGTGTATTATGTCAAATGGGCACAATTCTTTCTTATATATACTCGAATATCAATAGTCAATAACTTGATTTTCGATTACCATGTTGCAATATTTGTAAAGGCAAGGCCAACTACTATTCCCATTTCACACTCGTTTATTAAATCATACAATTCGCACAAAATCCCAATCCTAGTGGACATAATTATATCAAAATTCGTTCTTTAAGGGGTTCACGAACTCCTGAAACATTGGGATTGACGTGATATCCATAAATTCTGCATGATTGGGGTGAGCAGGATTGCTTGCTGCTACTCCGTTAAAATGCGAGCTGTTTTCCAATGGAGACAGTATGTGATCCATTGAAATGCCCATCTGATTATTTAGAGCCGATATTGACGAGTTTGAAGTTTCCTCTGTGACTTTCCTTAGTTGAGGTTCCCCATTGATGTTTTTAAATTGAGCACCTTGCTCCAAAGCTGGAGAAAAAAAGCTTTGAGATTGATGGGGAGAACTTTCAGAAGATGATGCAGACTTTAAAGGCAACAATGGATGTTCTTTGTTCATCAAATTGCTGTTCTGGTTGTGGTGCAATTGTGAGTGAGATCTCGATAAAGAAGTCTTTCGCCTCGTTTGCAGCGGTTGTCTCGAAGGCAAGGAAGATTGAGGAGTGACATTCCCATGGCCAATACGAGAAGTATCATCGTAATCACTCAAAATAGAGAGCAGCTGCGCATCATTAAATAGGCTTGATGACTCGTAATAAGGGTGGTTGAAGTCATCTGTGGAATTGTTCTCTGACAAGTGGAACGGAGGAAATGCTCCTGAACTTGCCAGTTTTGGTAAATTATGGTGTGTAGTAGCCGATGCTTCAAACAAGTTTTGCTTGCTTGTGTTTGACGATGTTGATGCAATCGATAAGACGCTCTCTGGTCTTCTTGGACGAGATGATTGTTGACTAATGCCAACATTGCCAAACGATGTAGACGCAGAAGCCTTCAAAGGTCGAGGATGTTGAGTATGACCAGCGGTAGTCATACCCGGGAGAGATGTGGTTGACTGGTGACTAATTCCAATACTAGAATGCACGAGCGAAGGGTTCCCGTGAAAGTTACTTGAACTACTACTTGAGTTCATTCTGGTGGCAACAAACAGTCTGTCATCATCTTTCGAACGGTGACCTTTCGAGTCCTGTGGTGGTCTTGTGCCGTTATTGCCGAGTGGATTATCGGAATTCGGCAATGGCAGTAATGGTAAAGACTTGCTATCGTCAAATGAACAGTTTCCGACTAGGGGAAAAAGAGGAAACATATTTTCAACGATATCCAAGTCAGAGTCAGATGGAGGATTTGGAAATTGATTGAGCGCTTGAAGTTGCTGTGGATGTAAGGGCTTGCTATCAAACAAACCGTCGATAGATCTGTAATTGCCTCTCGCATTCATGCTTCCCGCGCTGTATTGATCACTTTCAGATTGATCTTGCAGTTGATTTGAGAAATAGCCCAAAAGTCCTTGCTCTGTGTCAAAAGGCATCACCACATCTTCGACTAGGTAATTCGCACCTATGGCAGAACCTGGTGGTTCCAAGTGCTTCTCCTCTCCGAATACATCCTTTTCGAAGCCAACATTTGAAATGCTTTCGGCAATTTTCTTCTCCTTCTTAATAGCCGCAGAAGATTTCTTTTCTTTGACAGGGCAGGTGCAGTGGGAGTTCTTATGACAAAAGCAAGATGCTAAGTGCTGCCCTGGAGATTTTCCCATCTTTCCGCAACTACATGAAGAGTGCGTGTTTTTCAATTTTCTCTGTTCTCGACAATGAGGACATTGAGAAGCGGGTCTGCCTTTGGGCTTGATCATGGTCAAAGGTTTATCAGTATGAGTACATGAACTAACACGATGGCCACGGATGCACCGTTCACATGCGTATTTGACACCATTCAAAAGAACCATTTGAAAATTTGGCTTGAGATCTGAGTTTGCAAATGGTAACAGACAAACTTTGGAGGACCAGAGGTTCACCTTCGAATTCGGCTCGTTCTTTGTATTGAATCGCTGGTTGATCTCGAACAGCACAAAATGAGTTCTATGAAATAGAAACCAATCCAATGCAGCACCTAAATCCCAAGGTGAATGTTCTCTTCGGTAATTCAAAGCAAGTTTAAAGCTGAGTAACGTGAGATAGCGCTAAGGGGTGCTCACTACTTGTGGTCTCTCAGAAGGACCACTCGTGTAGCTGTGAGTACAAAAGTATCTCTTAAACAAAGGAAAGCCACACAAATAACTGAAAAAGCCCTGTGAGAAAAGTTATTTTGATGATTCTCTTGTTAACAATAATTAAAGTATCTTGAATAGTAATGTGGAAGGGCTAGAAAATTCTGGTGTCGTGTGATGCTCAAATGCGTCAACGGACTATATTAGTGAGAATTAAGAATACGAACTAGTTCAGTTTTATGAATACAAGTTCCTTGCGCGCTAAAGGACGTATGGCACACTCTGCTTCAAATTTCATCTCCTTATTGCTGAGTAACTACTCTCAGGTTGTGAGGCATGCTTTGATGTTCTAATTTGCGGGGCCCTGGTTAATTTTGTTCGGTTTTCCTGGGGACCTTGTATGTTCCAAACTCCAGCCTTCCACATCTTTATGCACACTGTTTCTAAGAATTGAAAGTAATCTTCGTAGTTATACGAAGATCACTTGCACTAAAACAAAATTCGACTGCCGTCATCCTGAAAATATTGCAAATTTTTAACATTGTAGAACTTGGGCATTAAGTAGTGTATCCCTGAATATTGCAAACTAAAGCATGCTGCATGTGATGATTTAGCTGGATCTCATCAAACTTGGGAAGGAATGTCAGAATTCTGAAGATGCAGACCTATCGTATCTTCTGAATAATTATTCTATATCATAATGTCAAACACTCGTGTATTGGTCACTTTGATGAAAATCGAATCCCTTTCAGGCTACCTAAAATGGTCTACAGAATTAGATTGCCCTCTATTGGACATTATCAAATGCAATAAAAGTTGGCGAAGGCTGAACCTGAAAATTGCATGGTCTCAATTCATCTATTAAAATAATTAAAAATTAGTTCTCTACCCCGGTCAAAGGTCGAATTTTATTTCTTACCATATTGGCTATTGCCATTGGTTACTTCAGTCCTTATCTTCATGCAGTAAAGCTCAACCCCCACATTTATATCTCCACTCCAAGTTGACGCACCTTCCGTTGTGAGTAATAATTTCCGAGGTAATCGTCGTTAGTAATATCTTCAAATCTTACTATATAGTTCAAGTATCGTATCCACGCTCGCTTTTCACTTCAGAGTGTGAGCTTTTTTTTCCTTTTTCAGCACAAGCTATCACTTCCCTATATTTTTATCATGTTATCCTTTGAAGAAGTTGCGAAGCACAACTCCAAGACTGATTGCTGGGTCATCATTCATGGAAAAGCATACGACGTAACGGACTTTCTCAACGAGCACCCTGGTGGAGCCGGGATCATATTAAAGTACGCAGGGAAAGATGCAACGAAGGCCTTTGATCCCATACATCCTGGTGACACCTTGACAAAGTACTTGCCAGAGAAGTACCATCTCGGTGCTGTTGAAAAGAAGGCTGCCGTCAAAAAGAATCCATCTTCTAAGCCTAAAGTTGAGGACGCTGCTGATTGCAACAAGTCAGGAACTGAACATGCTGACGTGGTAGACGAGTACGATGTGGAATATGACGAGCAAGAGGATAAAGCTCCGTTACCACTCGCGAAAGCAACTCAAGAGGAAGGAATGAATTTGGATGATGAAGAGGATGATGACCCACCTTCTCAACATGAGATCCAGCGAAGAAAGCTTCTCGAATTGAAACCGGAGATCGGCCAGATTTACAATTTGCACGATTTTGAGTATGTGGCCAAAAATACCATGGAAAAGACCGCTTGGGCATATTACTCTTCTGGTGCCGACGATGAGATTGCTTTGAGAAACAACCACTTATCTTACCAAAAGATTTATTTCAAACCGAAGGTTTTGGTCGATGTGTCTCTGATTGACTTGAGTACCACTATGTTGGGTACCAAAACCTCAGTTCCGTTCTACATCACTGCCACTGCATTGGGAAAACTTGGTCACGAAGATGGTGAGAAGGTCTTGACAAGAGCAGCTGCAAAGCAAGACGTAATTCAAATGATTCCTACTTTGGCTTCATGCTCTTTTGATGAAATCATGGATGCGGCTGGGCCGGGGCAGACTCAATGGTTCCAGTTATATGTTAATTCAGATAGGAAAATTACCCAGGAAATCGTTGAACATGCTGAAAAGAGAGGAATTAAAGGTTTGTTCATCACAGTTGACGCACCGCAGTTGGGTAGACGTGAGAAGGACATGAGACTGAAGAATATTGAAGATTTGAGTCATGTCCAAGGAGAAGGAGATGATGCTGATAGAAGTCAAGGTGCTGCAAGAGCCATTTCCTCCTTTATCGATACTTCTTTGAACTGGAAGGACCTCGAATGGTTCCGTTCGATTACCAAGATGCCAATTATCCTCAAGGGTGTCCAGTGTGTGGAAGACGCCTTAAAGGCTATCGAGTATGGTGTTGATGGTATAGTTTTATCTAACCATGGTGGTCGACAACTTGATTCGGTGAAAGCTCCAATTGAGAACTTGGCGGAGCTCGCACCATTGTTGAAGAACATGAATTTGAGTGACAAGATTGATATCTTCATAGACGGAGGAGTCAGGAGAGGAAGTGACGTGATAAAGGCAATTTCTTTAGGTGCCAAAGGTGTGGGAATTGGGCGCCCCTTTCTCTACGCTATGTCTACTTATGGTGTTGATGGAGTCTACAAAGCTATTCAAATACTTAAGGATGAGATGGTCATGAATATGAGATTGCTTGGGGCACCCTCGATCGATGTTTTGGACGACTCATTTGTTGACTTGAGCGCACTTAATCGGAGCATTCCAGATGACAGATTGTTCTCCTCTGTCTATGAACAGCTCGAGCTTCCAGAGTTCAAGTCCAAATTGTGATTGTGCTATATACAGAATAGTGCCCAATGTACACTCGATTCAAACATAATGTTCGAAACGCTTCTGAAACTATTTCAACGCAGCCAGTGTCTAAGAGGGTTTCCACATGGTTTCTCTTTACCAGTTTATCAGGGTTGCCAGTTATGTCTTGTAGAACTAATTCAATTTGCTCGTAACATTAGTTTTGGTCATTCTTAGAATTCACATTTGGCGTGTGTATAGTATTGACCTAGACGAGTAATTCACGTGACTAGAGTCGCGGTGTCCAAATTCTGGCGAGAAAAGCACTTCCAACGCAACAACTCGTACACGGTTTTCTTTTCTACCGATCTCGTGTATTGTTTAAGTTTCATCTCAGAAAGAACTTGTTGGAAGACAGAATACGTGCCTGAATTCATTTAGCAATTCTTAGGGCTTCTATTCTCTAGCTTTCTACTACATTTCCACTCCTACACTTTAACGGATCGAAGTAAAGTGTAGTCTGAGAAGGGGATTTTTGAGACATTTGGAAATTATTACTTGATCCAAACCGGGCCAAATATACATATCCTTGTATAAATTGCCGCCCTTCTAGAAGTCTGATTTACTTGATATTCCCGCTATGGCCTCCTTATATGATTCTGGAACGTATGTATTTTCGTGGATCGAGATCATTTCTTTCCCTTCTCTATTTAGTTAACTAACCAATAGCCGATGCTGGTATCCTGATGAAAAGCTTGGATGGGTTGGTGTAATTGTGAAATCCAACACTGAGAAGAATGGTAAACACGTCTTGGAGTTGGTCACAGAATCGGACGATTCTAATGTTTTCACTGTTGAAACAGATAACTTGAGTGAGGATAATAATGATTTACCGGCTTTGCGTAACCCTCCAATCTTAGAGGCCGCTGAGGATTTGACGTCATTATCTTATCTAAACGAGCCTGCTGTTTTGCATGCCATTAAGGTTCGGTACTCTCAGTTGAACATCTACACGTATTCGGGAATTGTTTTAATTGCCACTAACCCATTTCAGAAGGTTGACCAACTCTACTCTCAAGATATTGTTCAAGCTTACGCTGGTAAGAGAAGAGGTGAGTTAGATCCTCATCTCTTTGCTATTGCCGAAGATGCTTACCGATGCATGAAAGAAGATGGTAAAAACCAGACCATAGTTGTCAGTGGTGAATCAGGTGCTGGTAAGACTGTTTCTGCGAAGTATATCATGAGATATTTTGCTTCTGTTGAAGAAGAATCCGAGTTACAAAACAAGATCGGGACGGAGCACAAATCTGACATGTCAGATGTGGAAAGACAAATTTTGGCCACCAACCCTATTACAGAAGCATTTGGTAACGCAAAGACCACAAGGAATGACAACTCGTCAAGATTTGGAAAATACTTGGAGATTTTGTTTGATGAAAATACTTTGATCATCGGTGCCCGAGTAAGAACTTACTTATTGGAAAGATCCAGATTAGTATTTCAGCCAACAAATGAAAGAAACTATCACATCTTCTATCAGATGTTGGCGGGTATGACTGATGATGAAAAGTCGGCACTTGGTTTGACTACTGCTGAAGATTTCAAGTACACTAACCAAGGAGGTGCTGTGACTATTCCTGGTGTAAATGACGGGAAGGATTTCCTTCTAACAAACGAGTCCTT
>Ga0160505_100127_pt1 | contig 57407 bp, 27 predicted proteins | sample DIDeMG_FD_108225 | JGI IMG/M metagenome (GOLD analysis project Ga0160505, IMG submission 108225) | Enriched chicken feces microbial communities from UW Madison campus, WI, USA - DID2874_E49_Stillage MG | ecosystem: Host-associated > Birds > Digestive system > Large intestine > Fecal ... | reverse complement strand
GAATCCATCTCTGTGGTAGCTGATTTTGGTGGGATTGGTCTTAGTGGATATTCTGCTAACGACACCCTCATCCTTGATGATGACTCGTTCGAGATGTCTTTCGTTGTTGCAACCAGGTCAGACAGTGTCGGAATGCTTGGGTTAGGATATCCTAGCTCCGTTTACGTCACAGAAGGAGAAAAATATCGGTACCATGGCAGTTTTATTCGCACTCTTTGGCTTGACGACTTGATTCAATCTGAATCTTATTCAATTCGCCTTGGACCCAATCGTGCGGACAAAGGACAATTATTGTTGGGAGCTGTTGACCACAGTAAGTATACTGGTACACTTGGAGTGGTTCATATGACCACTCCCTACACCGGCACCTATAGGGTTGGTGATATTCTGATCATAGTGGATAGTTTTCTGGGTGATGGATTCAGTATACCAGTCCAATTGCCGGCTATCATACTCTTAAGTTCAAGGGTCCTGCTGTTCCCTTACAAGTACGTCAAAGAACTTGGTGAGAAGCTCGGAGCAGTTGAGGAATCCAGGAGCTCTCACCGCTTAGATTGTGGATTGTTGAATCTGACTAGTCTGATATCATTGTACTTCAGTGGAGTTGAAATTCAAGTTCCAATTAGAGATTTGGTTTGGCAAGAGAAAAATGCTTGCTACCTTTCATTCAATGTCGCCAACGGGCCAAGTATAATCGGCCAGGACATACTCAGAAGTATTTACTTGGTGATTAACTTGGCTCGAGACCAGGTAGGATTGGGCCAAGCAAGCCTTGCTGACAATCCTGGCAGAATTGAGGAAATCTCGTTCAACATTCCAGGAGCTGCTACTGCAACGCAGTATTCGTATACTCTGGCCAGAGAGAGATATTCCGAAGACAGTTCTGGCAGATGGAGCACATACAGCAACTCCGTACCAACAGGTCCCAGTTATCTGATCAACACCAGCAGTAGATCCGTGGATCTTGGTAATGTGGTCTATCTGTTGACAGTGAGCGAAGAATCTTCAGGGATAACATCGTCTTCAGAAACAGCAGGTAACTCTCGGGCGGAAAGCAGTACTCAAGGGCATAGCTCTTTATCGGAAGATAGTCTGAAAACTGGAATTGTATCTACGGCTTCCGAGTCCTCCATTTCTAGTTTTCTGAATGGAGATAGAAAAGTTTATCTGACATTTTTGGTCTTCTTTATGATGATATTGTCAATAGTTTGAGTGGCAGGGACTTTTCATGACGGTATGAGGTAGATTTGGGGAGTTAAAATGGAGGATGGATTGTTAAAATGACTGATTTATGGTTTATTTAGTTTCTGAATTATTTTCATTTTTTATTTTTTTTACTGTTTCCATGGGCTAATCATTATGTCTTAATTCAAAGTTAGTGATAAGTACCAGCTTGTATGAAATTGGACAATTCATTGAGGGTATTATATATCATCTTCTTAATGCTATATTTATTTCAAAACGAAAAACTGCGTCTCAGCTGGATTACGTATTGATATCCATGATTTCATGTGGAAAAGAGTGGTGTATTCACATTCCTGTATTCAAATCAAACCTTGCATAATCTTTGGCGACCCTGCGTCACAGCAGCAGGGCGGTCATGAGCCGATACTGGAACTTGTCTTTTGGCTCATGGTTTCGGACAATGTGCCAGCAACCTATTGAGTTCGGTTTGACAATACTCGAGGATTCTAAGCCCGTCAACCATTTTTTATTATTTTCTTTGTATATGATGGTGATGTTGCACTTTTCTTCTGCGCCGGGTTGTCTTTCATTTTTTTAACTTCCTAAGTCGTTCAATTTTGTGGGGTTCCATGCAGCTCGCTAAGTTAGCAATTTCACTCACTTCTGAACCCACTCACTCCTGAACTAAAGAGTCTTGGCTGAATCTCTATATAAAAACGTAGGTACCTTAAAGTCTCAGTTAGCCTAGCGATGATTTTTTTAACTTTTTTCTTAGCAGCTGTGAATGCATATATGAGTTTTGATCTCACTCCGATGGTGGAAGAATTCGGCCACTTGAGGAAGAGGTTTGGCTCCGAAACAGATATGTTCAATCAGAAAGTATATTATACAATAAATCTTCAAGTGGGCTCCAATAGACAGAACATTAGCGTTAGGCTAGATACTCGTGGAGGACATTTGTGGATTCCCGCATCAGGAGGAAATATCGTAGGAGGTTACCAATGCAGCTCTACGAACATATATTTCCCTGAAGATCTGTTAACTTTTCAAAATGAAACATCTTTTGAATTTTCTGCTAATTACAGTGGTCTTGAAACAGTCTTCGGGTATTCGGCTAACGATACCATCTACTTAGGAGGACAAGAGCATCATCAGGTTTTTGGGGCTGCGACTAACTCTACCTGTATCGGGATGTTAGGGCTAGGATTTAAAGCTGCCCCCTACGTGGATTTTGATTTTAAATGGTCATTTCCCACTTTTCTTTGGAATTTTGCAGAAGGGGGTACTGGTTTTGCTTATTCTATTTATCTTGGCCCCAATAGCGTGGGTGAAGGGAAGCTCTACTTGGGTACAGTTGATCTTGGTAAGTATGATGGCAAGCTTTGGATAGTTCAAATGGTGGAACCAAGGGTTGGCAATAATATACAGACTGACATCGTGATCCTTTTGGATGGAATTCTGGGGGAAGGATTTAGTATTCCTATTCAAATTCCAGTGACAATAGCATTGGCTTCGACATTTCTGCTGTTACCATACGAAAATGTGAAAAATGTTGGCAAGCAACTTGGAGCGGTGGAAGAGTCTAGAAACTTCCATCGCTTGGATTGTGAATTATTGAATCTGACAAGCCTGGTTTCGTTCTATTTCTCCGGAGCTGAGATCCAGGTTCCGATTAGAGACTTGATCAAGCAAAAAAACGGACAATGCTACCTATCTCTCGAGGTCGCTGAATTCCCTAGTGTGTTGGGATTAGACATACTCAAGAGTACCTATTTGGTAGTCGGGTTGGGGCAGCGTCAAGTTGCTTTAGGACAAGCTGCCGTTTCCCAAAGGAGTAGCACACTCGAACCAATTTCATTTACTATTCCAGATGTAGCTACTCCCAAATATTTTTCATACACTCTGGCTAGAGAGAAATTTTCTATGGCTTTTGGAGGGGCATGGAGTACGTATACCTTTGATGATGTCTCTTACAGCTACCTGATGTACACCGGCAATAGAACCGTGGATTTTGGAGGTGTAGTTTATCTGTTGACTCTGGATGTTGAAAGCACTACGACAGAAATTGAAGTGACACATTCCAGCTCAGGTAACCCTCAAACGGAAAGCGTGACTGATGGATTAGGCAAGAGCAACCTGGGTGGTACTGTGATAAATTCTCGGTTGTTCAGGGCTCTTATTATTATGATCATGTCAATTATTTGATTGGAGAAAGAATTGAAGAGGTTGGAAGAAAAGTTATGTACGATTTTGATGAGTACGTTAAGTTGGGAATTATCATAGATCTGAAAGGGTAAGTCAGGATCTCATAGTTAATGAATGTACTTGTGTTAAGAGACGGTGCCAACAGGTAAATGGAGGAATTTGTAGAAGAATGGATGAAGTCTTTTTTTGCTTTGTTTGATATGATATTAAGGCACATGAGTATTTGTATTCTTGTGCAAGGCAACTTTTCGCAACCTATTTAGAGGCATAAGAAGACGAGGATATAAACGTTAAATACAAAAGGCAAGTACATAAATGGCCACAATGGGAATCATGAACTCAATAGTAAAGGGAAGAGAAAATTATAATAGAATTGATTGAAATTAACAGGCGAAATGAGGAAATTCAACATGTCACGGTGTCGATACTTCACTTTCGTACTAGTGTCTCTGGTCCAGAAGAAGCGAAGCAGAAACAAGGCACACAACGCAACCTTTATTACTTTGAATTTTACAAGGACTGGAAGAAATTCACATAGAATGTGGAACCCATGTAACTCTAAAAAAATCCCCTGAATCTCTCCGTTTTCCTTTTTTGTTTAATAAGTAAGTATCTCGACATCACTAACTCAATCTAATCCACTCTTTCATGGATTTAGGGCTCAAGCCCTAGTATATCGCGCACCCACACGCAAAACATACATTATCTACCTGCACACCCATCTCACAATTTCCACTGCACGTGACTGCGCGGACAACCATCCACCTAAAATTTTTCCTTTCATCTTTTCATCTCTTTACTACCAACTATACAAACATGCCTCCAAAGTTTGATCCTTCTGAAGTCAAGTTCATCTACTTGAGAGCCGTCGGTGGTGAGGTCGGTGCCTCTTCCGCTTTGGCCCCAAAGATTGGTCCATTGGGTTTGTCCCCAAAGAAGGTCGGTGAAGATATCGCCAAGGCCACCAAGGACTTCAAGGGTATCAAGGTCACTGTTCAGTTGAGAATCCAGAACAGACAGGCTACTGCCTCTGTCGTGCCATCTGCTTCCTCTCTTGTCATCACTGCCTTGAAGGAGCCACCAAGAGACCGTAAAAAGGAGAAGAACGTCAAGCACAGCGGAAACATTCCATTGGACCAGATCTTTGAGATTGCCAGACAGATGAAGGAGAAGTCCTTCGGTAAGAACTTGGCTTCTGTTACCAAGGAGATCTTGGGTACTGCTCAGTCTGTTGGCTGCCGTGTTGACTACAAGAACCCACACGACATTATCGATGCCATCAACGCCGGTGAGATCGATGTTCCAGAGAACTAATATGTACACATAGGGTAATAGTTACGATTGAAACAGATTTGTAGGGTAGAATCTACCGTGTAGAATGAAGAAGCAGAGCTTTTAAGAGTGTTACTGAGAGCACAAAAGAGGCAGTGAAAGTTGATATTTGCAACCTTTACTATTGAGAGATATAAAGATTCTTAAATACTAATTAATTTTAAAGGAAGTATAAGTCATTAGAGACTCCTTGTTGTCTGAATATTCATAGGTAAGGCGCTGAAAATTTTCTAACTGGACTGATAGACTACATAGTTTGAATTACTCATGTCAACTAATAAGCTCATATTTAGCCCATGAAAAGTTGGACTAAATTTTCGATTTATAGAATCCTAGAAAGATGACGATTTAAAAAAAAAAAGTGATAGCTAGGACTAAAGATCTCGGTCCACGGTGTAACTAATTGTCACCTTGTGCTATTGAACGAGCTTGAGTTGCTCATATGAGCTGTAACATTTGATAATTTCCTTTGATCTGTTAAAACATACTTTACATCGGTTGAAATTCTCAAATTATTTTTCGAATCTTCGTTCAATCCACTGTCTGTTTATTTTTAACCCAAGTTCGAGATAGTTTCATCGATTTTCGACTTCTGCTCATAATAAACCTTAAGTCAAAATTATCTACTACCTTATTCGACATTATTCTAAATACCCCAATCTCACACCCTCAATCGTGCTATCAGTCTCAATACCCTAAATTTAACGTATAATTGACTTAAATATTGAAGAATTCGGACTTCAATTTTGATCCCATTCTCAATCTAACTTCAGTGTTCTAATCCAATCTTATTGGCATCCGAGAGTACACAATTTCACCAAATTATAAAAAAAAAACTCCAAATTCTCCATTTCTCGCCTCTCACATTCGAGTTTTCTTTGTTCCTCATACATTTTAATCCTTTCTAACTTTTTCTTTATCCTCCAATTCACGATCTCCAGCCTTTCCTCTTGTACACCCGCACATCCTACAAATCTTCCCCACTCCCTATTGCACGTGATAAGAAAGTCACCAACAACCACAAGTCTTTCTACCTCTTCATGTCTGATTCCATAGGTATGTTTCTACCGTTGCCTTCAGTGGCTCTTTAGTCGTTTTGCTACATTCACGTAATTTTTTAAACTTTCCGCCATCTGAAACGACCAATTGCCGCTTCCAAGACCTCCAACTCCATCAAATCACAATCACCACTTCTACATCAGAACTAACGTCTAGATCGTGTATTTGTGAAAGCAATAACCACCATCCGTGCGCTTTCCTCGCGCTCCAATCACGGCCTGTTACCCCGTCCACCCGCCGAAAGCAGAATCAAGCTTTATGGCCTCTACAAACAAGCAACGGAAGGCAATGTCCAGGGCATCATGGCGAGACCGGAAGGTCACACACTTGAAGATGAGGGCGCCAAAAAGAAGTGGGATGCCTGGAAGCGTGAAGAGGGTCTCCCACGAACCGAGGCAAAGCGCCACTACATTCTGTATCTTATCGACACCATGAAGGTGTATGCCAGTGGTACAGTGGAGGCACGCGAATTACTTAATGAGTTGGAGTACTTGTGGGACCAAATTAAGGACGTAGACTACCTGGATGAGGATCCACGCCCGACATACCCATACAATGTGGCTCCGCTGGTGGTGTCCAACTTGGATCAGTCGGATCGACTCTCTACCGCCACGCCTTGGCCGTTGCAGAGCAACTACTCGGCGCTGGCTACAAATAACCAGTACAGAAGCAACTTGGAGCAGATCTATCTGCATCTGCGTAGAAACACACAGCTTTCTTTGAATGAGTATATTCAGAAAGGAAAGAAACCTGCGTCCGTTTCGGCATTCACCGGTTCTCGCAACCGGGTGGACATGCCCGCATCTACCATTGAGGACTTTCGGGCGTGGCAGGGCGAGATCAATCTGATCATCAACAAGATCAGCAAGGAGTATGTGACAAGAAATAATGGCATGGGGCTCGTAGATCCCTTCAACCACGAATCTGATCTGGAAAGCGAGGTGGATCCTCGAGAGCGTATGAAGAGGCGCATTTATTATGTACTTCGTACCATCGGATGGCAGAGTTTGCGCTTCTTGAAGAATTTCTCCATCAGTTTACTAGCTATTTTCTTTGTGGTGTGGTGTTTCAAGAAGAATGTGGTGGTTAAACGTACGGTAGTGAAGAATCATGATGGTTCACGACCTAAGAAAGAGCTTATCATCAACATGATAGTTCCTGACGAAAACAGGTGGTTCATCCGCTTGCTTCAGCTTATCAATGGGTTCGTTGGGTTTGTGTAGGGCCATAACTTGCACATCAATCATATGTGGTGCTTTCAAGCTAGTGCTGAAACGACGCCCTCGTCTACTCGTGGTTCTGGTCAACTATGACAGGGTATCTGCACAACACATACTGATATGACATTACAGTAAAGAGCAATAATAAATCATGAAGAATGTGTAGAGAGGAGGGAAACTTAAATGTAGAGTATCACAAGTGGAAATTTCGTAAGTATGAATGATTTGGTTTGATTTCCTTTGGTTACTTCTTCATTTCTAACGTCTTCTTCTTATCGTTTGTTTGTATAGACGTTGTCGAGTATTGTTTCTTCCATGGCTATCATTAGAATCGGATTCACCCAGTTTGAAATTATCAAGCCAGAAACCTCAAATTTAAACAATTAATTGTGACCACCCGAAAGAAAAAGAAAGAAAGAGAAGAAAGAATCTTCCTCTAAACTGTAAATTCCATCCCCATCATCAACCTCCATCTCCAAATGCTTCAGGGTCACGTGCGCACCTCATCTAGAAAAAATCTCCATCCATCTCATCTTCACCAACTTCACTACCATGGATATCCACAGATGTCGTTTCGTGGATTACACGCCTCATACAGTGACGGCGTTGGCCTTCTCTCATTCTAGTGATCCTACTTCTATGTCGCCAAACGGCTTGCGGCTTGCAGTGGGAAGATCCAATGGAGACATTGAAATCTGGAATCCCAGATACAACTGGACACATGAGCTCACGCTACCGGGCGCGAAGGGCCGTGCTATTGAAGGACTAGTGTGGTCACATGCCTCAGGCGAGAATCCTCGTCTCTTCTCCATCGGAGGATCCACTTTTATCACCGAGTGGGACCTTAATACCCAGAGACCAAAAACGAACTACGACTGTAATGCCGGTGTTGTATGGTGTGTGGATGCTAATGCTGCTGGCGATAAATTGGCCGTTGGCTGTGATGATGGCAGTGTTGTTATTGTGGATCTTTCAGGTGGAAGCGGAGTCATGGAGCATGATATCGTGTGTCAAAGACAAGACCAGAGAGTTTTGGGTATTAAGTGGTACGGCAACGACAGCTTGATTGGAGGCTGTGCAGATGGAAAGGTTCGTTGTTGGGCGGCCACGGGAGAAATGCGTGGAAGAATTATGTCGACCATGAAGGTCGATAAGCTGAAGACGGAATCCACTTTAGTTTGGTCCATTGTCACATTGCCAGAGCAGAAGCAGTTCGTCACTGGAGACTCCACGGGAGCCGTCAAGTTTTGGGATGCTGAAACATTCACCATGTTGCAGGGATTCACAGCACACGAAGCCGATGTGTTGACTCTCGCAAAAGATGCTTTTGGAGGAAAGGTTTACTCGGCAGGTATCGACAGAAAAATCCACCAGTACTCCTGGTTGCAGAATATCAAGAAGAAGTCTTCCAAGTGGATTCACAGTTACAACCGTCTCTTGCACCTGAACGATGTTCGTTCGCTTGCATCATATGGGTGCAAATCATACAATTTCTTGGTCAGTGGAGGAGTGGAGAGATCTATTATCGTTCAGTCGGCGGAGAACTTTGCTAGTGGTCGCTATAAGAAGATCTTGATGGACCAACAGATCTCCAATATCTCTGTGTGTGCGGATTCTAAGTTGGTTGCATTGTTTCAGGACCAGGTGGTGAAGATCTGGAGAATCGTAGAGGACGAACTCAAACACAAGTTGGTGGCCAAGCTCACATTGTCTGACGAGGACAACATCACTTCCATCAGCATTGGTGACTCTTCCGATGGTGTTTCGTATTTGGCTGTGTCGACTATCAACTCCGTCAAGGTTTTTGCATTAACTGAGAGTGGCCGCAAGCTCCAGGTGAAGAAAATCAGAGATCCGGCCTTTGATGAGATATCCAGTGGTGCTAAGAATGTTTGGATCTACGACTACGATAGTCTCTTGGTCCATACTGCTGAAGACGAGCTCTACAAATATACCATTGGTGAGACGATTGAGTTGGAAGACGAAGTGTCCACTGTTGCAGAGCCGGCTAATGAATTAAAGGCTGGCTTCGAATTTGCTAATTCCATTAAGCAGGTTGTTTTGTCTCCAGACTTTTCCAAGGTCATTGTGGGAAGATTTAACAACACCATTGAAGTCTTACCATTGAATGGAGACGAAGAGGGCCATGTTTTGACCAAACTTTCTAGTCCAATTCACTTTATGGATGCCACAGACAACGATACAGTTGTCGTGCTCACGGAGGATAACAAGTTGTATGAGTTTCTCACGGAGAGCAACTCGACCAAGTTACTTAGTGAGTGGTCCCAAAAGAATAGTGAGGTAATGCCCTTGTCCTTCTTGAAGTTAGAGGACAAGCCACAGGGAATGTTCGTCGATAAGGCCAAGGTATGGGTTTACGGAAGCCGGTGGCTCGCTTTCTTCGACTTGGACCTTAATTTCGACGTCCCAAAGCTGTATTCGTCTAAGACTCGTAAGAGAGCCAGAGACGGCTTGAGCATCAAAGAAGACGCATCGAAGGACGATACATTGAGAGAGATTCTGACGGCAAAAGAGCACGACGAAGAAGAAGACGAATACGTAAACAAGCCCAATGTGAAGCCTTTCTGGATGACGGAAAAGTACCGTCCTATTCTCAAAGTGCATGGCTGGGGTGAGAACGAGATCACGGTGGTGGAGAGAGAGGCTTTTGCCTTGCCTACCACGTCAGCATTTGAGGCTCCTCTCTTGAGAATCTGAGCTTCTTGTATAATAGAAACATTCAACATTAATATTCTAATTATTCGTACAAAGTTAGAGTTGAGGACAGATCCTGGCACCCTGGAAAAACACACGGGCAGCAGAACTCAATCCCATTAGACACTTAAGTGGGTTCTGAGTGTCTCCATCACGGTCATCGTTTCTCATTCCATGGCCCTTCTTGCCTCCAAATTCTTCCTTGTAGTACTTTTCGTAATATTCGGGGAAGGTACGGTTAGGTTCAAATGTCTGGATATATAATCCGTCCTTGGGGTCTTTGGCGTACTTGTAAAACATTTTCAAGTGTCTAGCAGTTTCGTCTTGGATTCTACCTGCCAAACCCTCAGGGACATCAGGCCCCACATACAACAAGTAGTCTGCCAATCCCTCGATCAACAAGGAAGTCCAGTACGAAGGATCACGCCAATATCTCAATTCATCGGGGTAGTCACGGTCGTAGAAGGGCGAGTTTCTGTTGATGGAAGCCTCAGCCAATCCGTCAGCAATTTCCTTCCACTTTCCATCCTTGGTGATGCTGTATAAGTGGGCAGCAGCAGACAAGGTGGTACCTGTGTTATAAGTCAACTTGACATTATCGACCTTCATTCCATCCGGTTGAATTCCGTCCATGATACACTTGTCACCTCCGTCCTGTAACGTCTTGATCTGCCAGTCAATACATTTGGCTGCAAAATCCACGTAAACATTAGCTTCGGATGGAATAAACTTCGAAATTTGCAAGCATGCTTTTGCAACCTCTGCAGTGGTACAGGCATTGACGTAAGTCTTGCTGACGTGCCAACGGACTCCGCCAATGCCTTCGTGCCAGCCCCCCATCAAGAATCTCACCAATTCACGGCCCGAATCTAAGAATTTACGGTCGCCAGTCACCTCATAGGCAGTGATGATGGCACTTGCCACCTGGGCGTCATCATCGTAATAGATATCCTTATCGTTTCCGCTGTTCTCGGCTGCAGAGTATCCTTTCAAGTGGTTATTCTTGTAATGAGAGAAAGTGTAGATTGCAGCAGGAATGAGCGGCTTCAACTCAGGATAAATTCTGGCACCGTCCACAATGGCCTGTGCAGCCACAGATACTGCCCATACCACGAACTTATCATCGTTGTAGCATCCAGAGCACTTCTTGGGAGCAATGAACTGCCTCTTAGAAGGATTGTAGTAGTAAAGCCACATTTCACGAGCCACGTAGTAGCCTTCAAGATTGGGGTTTGTGAGAGTCATTGTGATGAATTTCTTGTAAAATAGGTTGTTCTAACGAGCAATTTATAGAAGAACTAGTAGCTAAGAATTATTAGATTGCTGCGACGCACTTAGCAATGGAAGGAAGGTTACACTGAGGATAACGAGGCACTAGAGAAACTCCTTCAGGAAAGGCAAAAATGGAGAGTTAAAGTCTAGAAGTTTTGATATTATTGTTACCTGGCAATTGACGAAAAATATTCTCACTTGGGCAAAATATATGGGACTAACGTTGGTTCTCCTATCGAGGTGGTAAGTGGGCTGTGCAGGAGGGTCAGTCAACGTGGACAGATTATGATATAGAGGAAATGGATGAATTTTTATAGTCGGAATTTTAATGGAATTTGTGGATAATTAGAATTACTGATTATGGTTCATTTTGGGGGCTATTCAGATTCTCAGGATTAGATTTGGATTTTTCAAGTGGTAGCTGATAGGTAGACTTTTTGTTGGTAATACCAAATGCTTGGAAATTTCGCAATTGTAGATTGAGGAATCAGAATGACCAAGGAAGTTATGATCTTATGAACCTCAATAATTCTAAGATTTTATGTCGAAGAAAAGCTTTAATGAAGTCTTGAAATTGAAAGATTCGTAAATGTTGAAATGAGAAATTCATTTACCAAGACCTGTCTGGTTTACTTAGGAATTCAGTAAGACTAACTCACAAACTGATCGAAGATTTTAATTAATCACGTCACATAAGAAGATAGTTAAATACGATGAATATACCACTATATAAAGACTTCAAGGATTACCTAGCCTCACTACCCTTCAAGTTCGGTACTGATTGTATACCTAGTAATTGGCAAGACTACCTTTGAAGTTACAATAAATCCTCAGCTGGGCCTAATTATTTATAACTAAATAATACAAAAAACTCTAAAACACCTATATCGCCAGCTAAACTAATATTTGGGGCAGTTTTCGATATTTGTATTAAAGCTTTTCTTATAAGAGCCACGGAAGGAATAACTGATATAAAATGGCTCTGTGGCCGAGCGGTCTAAGGCGGCAGACTCAAGTTCTGTTATCGTAAGATGCGCGTGTTCGAATCACGCCGGAGTCATTATTTTTAACCTATTTTTTGAATCCTTAGATTAGGAGACCTTTCTAATAAAATTTCAAACATGTTATTATAACATCCTGTCGTTCTACAACTTACAAGTGTTCCCGAATAAATATGCTATTATGCAATATATCACTTAATTCTTAGCATCCAATGGCTTTCTCACAATGTACAACATCATTGGAGTGAACAACTTCTGCTTACCCCCATCAACCAAGTTGATGGCTGCATCCTCCAAGGCTCCAGTGACCTGCTTGGAACCCTTAGGAGCAAAACCGATCTTCTCCATCAAGCCAACCAACTCAGTGGTGATTGCTCTACCATAACGAGAGGTTCTAAACACAGTGAAGTAGTCAGAGAGCGACTGGCAGTACTTCAAGTCTCCAGCCAATGGGTAGTACCATGGAATCTCGTCATCCACGTCAGCCATATCTCTCTGGTACTCGACCTCGAAGCCGACGTTCTTCAATGCCTGCTCGGCAACCTCTCTTTTGTACATCTTTGGAATACCGTCTCCCACCTCGATACCGTAGGCGATCTTACGGTGCTCCTCGTTAGTCTCGTCGTACTTGTCAGTCATCACCCACTCGTAAACACCAAAAACTCCTCCAGGCTTCAAAACTTTGTAGATCTCAGAGTACACACCCTCCAAAACTGGAGCATGAACAGTAGCTTCAATAGCGTAGACGGCATCGAACGACTCAGGCTCGAAGTCCATCTGCATGAAGTCACCCTTGACAAACGAGAGTTTGTGGTCCAACTTGTACTTTTGAGCGTAGTGGTTAGCTCTCTCGATCTGGTAGTCGTTGTTGTTCAATCCAACAATAGTACAATCGGTGAATCTGCAGATCTCTCTGGCTGGACCACCAACTCCACATCCGACATCCAAAACCTTCATGTTCTCGTTAATGTTCATCTTGTGTGCCAAGAAGTGCTCGTGTCTAGCAGTGGCCTGTCTGAAGGCTTCTCCCTTGTAGTAACGAGAGAAATGGAAAGAAGAACCCCATCCGTATTCGTAGAAGTCAGTGACCAAGTTGTAATAGTGTGCAGTCAACTTGGAGTAATCCCCCAATCTCTTGTCCTCATCCTCCTTGGTCACACCTCCGTCCCAGTGCTTGAAATAACCTTCCGTGGCCACATCCGAAGCATCTTTGGCCTTAGCCATGAGAGCAGAAATACCAGTCTTCTTGTAAGACTCGCCATGCATGGCCTTGGCGAACTCCTTATCCTTAGCGAAATCTTTCTCTGCGAGTTGAACGGGAGCCATTTTTCAATTTTTAAGTTGTTGAAACTTAGTGAGAAAAAGTGTACCTGGCGATTTGTCCTAGTCTTTATACGAGTGAATTTTCCGACACATATCCTGGCATATTGTCCAGGACGCGCGTGGTTTACCCGTCGTATGGCTCGTATAGCCCGATTTGGATTCCTCGGCAGGACCATGCATCGTTCTATACGACGGATGTGTCTGGTGGCTTGTGTATTGCCATGTTCGCACCCGTCCCGTCGTATAGAACTTCAAGATAGGGTACGACAACAAGGAGATTACTCCATGGAGATGTCGTATTCCACCTGGTCCTCGGCATCAAGAAATTGGTCGATTTCGTCCAAATCCGGTACGACAGGTTTGGCGGGAATGGCTTGGCTGTGAATGTTGAGGGTGGCATCGTTGGTTTCTATAGTGTCGGTGTTGTCAATATTCGCAGAGTTGACATGGGGAACATCTGCAAAATCTGCATCATCTGCGTCACGATTTGCAACCACAGGTTGCGAAGGCAGAATCTCTGCAAGATTGCTTTCTTTAATTTTTAGCTCCATTTCCCCGTTATCGTCTTCAGCTTCCCTCTTGTCCATTTCCTTTTCATTCGAACCGTCCGCTCTCACATCTTCTGTCGCCTCCACCTTCACCGAAACCGAATTGCTTCGTGATCTTACAGGTGTTCTGGCTCGGATGGCTGCCTCAGTCTCCAGTGCCTTCTTCACCAACTCTCCAACAAACACTTGGAACTTATCCATAGCCTTCTCTGTAGCTGCATCGAAGATAAACTCTTCGTTTTGCTGGTTGTCACTGATCAACCGTCTTGTATCATCAATAGCACTCTTGAGCCCCGAGAGTAACTCTGAGCCTAATTCCTCTGTGATAGAAAGCTTGGAAAGGTTTTGAATGACGACCTTTTTGACGGCCTTGGGTGATTCCTGCTCAATTACCTGGAGAAACTTCATGGCCTGCCAGAAATGTGACGTGCTCTTACGGATTTCATCTTCTGTCACATTCACGAGATTGTTAGGATCACCCCAGTAGATGAGTTGCTGGATCACCGTTGCTGGCCCACTCAAATTGTCGTAACGTGCCAAATCGCTGTCACTGCGGAAGATTCTATAGAAACAATCACCGCTGACAGAACTTATCTTGCCCTGATGGCTCGCATGACTGAAGGCATAAACGGGAATGCAGAACGCCAACGTTTGTTTGAGCTCGTGGTTATCTGCATTCAATGGGTGGAAATAAGAAAGCATCAAAACATCTAGCAACTGCATTTCCTGGCTGGTTTCATCCTCGCTGTCTCTGAGCTCACCTCTGCCGAAGTCAACCAATAAATCAGCCAAAAAGAGCTTGCAAAGTCCCTCTGCAACCACAGCCTGTAAGGCAGGCATCTCATATGACTTGAGAAGACTGTAGAACAATCGGGCTAATGAGAGCGAGTCCACAGAGTCATCGCCCTCATCACTGAGAATACCTACACCATGCGTAGATAATACATCAAAGAGAATCTTGGTGGATAACACCTTCAACTGTTCGTCTGGTGACTTGGAAGCACTCATACCAAAGAACTTGAGGTTAGATGTGCCCAAGCCTTTATCAATGAGGGAAAACAACCCCAAATTAGTGTATCCAAGAAGTCGGATGGTTGGATTCAAATTGTTGGAGATTGCTGGACGGATTAAGGTATCAATCATGGAATCGAGCTGATGGATGTTCGATTGGGTGTCTTCCACATTTTCAAGGTAATGCTGGAGCACCATTAGACACTGGATGAGCAACTCGTCCGCAGGCAATGCCGGCGCAAGCTTTCTTCTTTTTTCCAGTATATCTCTTTCGCCTACCTCGTCATCATCATCAGCTTCGTCTTCGTTTCCTTCGAATATGGAAACAGCAGAAACAAATGTTTCGTCATTCTCATCAGAGGCAGAGTCTCGAATATCAGTGATGATTTCTGTGCACAAGCTGGAAAAGTAACTCTCGTCAATGGAGATTCGCCTCAATATCCTCACACTGATGGAAATAAGTTTGTCAGTGAGGATGTCGTGTGTCAAAGCATTTGTAATAATCGGCATCAATCTTCTTGTACCTGCCACATCAGCGAAATCACTCCCCTTGATGATCAAGAGCAACTGTTCAATGATAAATTCCAACTCCTGTAGCTGCTCTCCAAAAGGTCCGTACTCGGCTTCAAAGTCTCCAGACGCTTCAATATAGGCATCTCTTTCGCTAGACTGGTGGTGCACGATTTTTGAAAGCTCCTTCAACCGTTCTTTATGCTGCTCCAAAGTGATTTCATACTGGCCCAACGCCGATTGAGACTCCTGTGATTCAGTTTCCAAAGTCTTAATCTCCATGCGAAGTTCTTCGATCTCGTGTTTCAAAGTGTCACTTGGTGCTTTCTTCATGCGATCGTTGAACTTAGTCATCTGGTTTTTCTTTGTTTGAATTTTCTCCTTGAACTCATTAACATGCACCGAAAGCTGTTGGATGTAGGCAGTTTCCTTGGTGACCTTGCGTGTAAACTCTAACAGCTCTGCATTTGTGTTTTTGAGTAGCTGAGTGAACTTATCCAATTTTCTTTCGTGTGACATGTGCTTCTCCACCAATTCCTTGTTTGAACTCAACATGGAGCTTCTCAATTTTAAATACTGCTGCAACATTAGTGCCATGCGTGTCAACTCAGGAATGTTCTTCTCGATGTTGTCGTAGAGCTTGTGTTGGTTGCAGAACTCAAAGTAGGTTCTGATGAAAAATGCTCTTTCCACTGTAAGCTCTTTCCAAGTTTGTGCACTGATTTCCACACCATCTAGCTTATCTCTCTTCAGCTCGTAAAGCACAGTCATAGCACTCTCCGCCACCTCGCTGTCGATGACTCGAAGGTTTTCAATTAACTCGAGAATATCTTCATTGGCTAAAGCTAGCCAAGTCTTCGAGAACATATTTTCTGCCGCTGCTTTAACACTGGAGTCACGGTCGTTGAGTCCCCAACTGAGTAATTGGTCTCTTACATCTACACTCACGTCGCTGAAACTAGTGATTTCTCGAAGAATTCGTGAGTACACCAATCTTCTATTAATAGCGTTAGTGTCTCTCGCTCTTTCAAGGATATCAGGTAGAGTTTCTTTAGTTTTCACTAGATTCAAGAGCGCAGCCCTACGAACCTCTGGCGAGTCGTCATGCCTCAAGCTGACCAATAGAGATTTGGTTGCAGAATTGACATCTTCATCATTCTCTTGGAAATATTGAAATCTGGAAATAGCAACCACGGCCTGAATTCGCACAATGGGCTCACGGTCATAGAGACGTCTATTGAGGGAGTAGCGGAGCGCCTTGAAGAGCTGCTCGTCAATTTCAGTGATGTAGTTGACCAAATATGCCAATAGTTGCACTACCCTGTATCTGACCTCCTTGAACTTCGATTCGATGCCCCGAAGCAAGTGACGAATGAGATTATCCACAAACTCGGATGAGACACTCTCCAACAGCTCACCTTCGTCGGAAACATCGCCGTTTGGACGCGGTGTAGGCTTGTCAGCTTCCTCTTTGAGAATAGTGGCCACCACCACAGAACAGAACTTCGCAATGCGGTCTGCAGCAGGCACACCTTTCCTCAACTTCAATATCTTCGATATAAGTTTGATGAATTGGAAATTGAACATTTCCTCATAGCCAATGGAGATGGCTCTTACTTGAATGCTTCTAAGAAGCACAACCAACTTTCTATGGCCGGAAAGAGTCATTTGGGCGTCCTGAAAAACGTGAGCCATGGCATCTGAGATCTGAGAAATCGACTCGATGGATCGAATCGACACTAAGGTCGGTTTGGCCGAGGTATTCATGGATGATTTTTGTAAAGTGGAGTAGGTTGGTAAACAAATACCTGATTATGTGCAGGTGATGATCTAATGATCCAGATTGAAGTAGTGAATGGTAGAGGGAAGAAATCAGGGAACGGTGAAAAATCCAAAATAAAAAAGGATTGGAGACACCATTTGATGAGTCAAGGAAAAAAATTAGTGAATTGATTCATTCAAGGAAAAAATATGAGTGGTACGGGAATCGAACCCATGTCTCCTGCTTGGAAGGCAGAAATGCTAACCATTACACCAACCACCCTTGGTTGTGTCAAATAATAATTTTAATGTAATATCAATAAATAAAAAGAGGAATTTCTTCAAAATTGACAAGTTTTCAAATATCTATACATTTTCGTTATTAATAGAGACCAAATAAAAACATAAAAGTCTTTAAACTATCTCAATCCACGTTGGTGCCCTATTTTTTAGCAAGTTCTATGTCTGCCTTATGATACTAAGCAGGATGTACTCGAACTGGAAAACTTCAGAAAGAGCAATCAAGACCACTCAGCATTCCGCGAGCTCTCTGTTCTTCCCTCTAATAAGTCAATTCTCAACTTTTACTGTTAAAATCTTCACAAATTCATCCATTCTCTCGGTATATCTTTATCAGTCTTTCCTCGATCTATACAGTCGCATCAAAAAATTCACGACCAACTAATCCTCCATGAATCTTCCTGATGGTACGTTCTCCGTCTCATCTGAGCGCTCTTACATCCACATACTAACTACTTTAGACGACAAGTATGTCGATGTTACCACAGCTTTTTTTCAGGCGGTCAAAACCATGCAAAATGGAACGGTGGTCGCCTCACCTTACTTTGACATGCTAGACGGCGCCAGAGCCGTAGAAATGGGAAACGTCAAGCTCGATACAGGGCTCATCGAATTGGATCAAGATGAAGTCGCTTTCGACACTTGTCTGGGCCAAACTCTGGGCACAGTGGCTGCAATAATGAACTCGTTGGTGGTGCTGTACATGAGCTGGCTCCATGGCCTGTCACTACTGGTAACTGTGCTCAGTTCTCGCTATGTGCTTGATTTTTTGGAAAACTACAAGGCGTATCCCGTAGTGGGAAGTGCTGGGTTTGTCAATTGGCGGCTCCATGGGCCCGAGTATGTGCGTGGCCACGACTACGACCAGAATCTTGTAAATATTCTTCTAAGAGGCTTTGTGGTGGGGCTTTGCAAACATATCGGCTTCTGCCGCACAGTGGGAATCAGCGTGTTGTATGATGAGGAGGATCTTACCACCCGAAGCATGGATTTTGACTTTTTGTCGCAGATAACACCCGAGGCTGCGGTGATGGAAATTGAGAAGGCAGAAAAGTGGCTCTTGTCAACAGGAAAGTTGGCAGACGACAGCCTGCTTGACATATGTATGAAATTCTTGCACTTGGTTAAACAGTTGGTGCTTTTGGAGAATCTTTTGCTTCTACTGCTTCCGCTTTTCGAAGCGAATAAGGTGACGGTTCAGTGCTTACACGAAGGATTGAAGGTCTTGCCAGAATTGTCAAACTATTCGTACGAAGAATTGCCAAGGGGGTGTGTTTCCCGCTTCGTCCAATTGGACTGCAACAACAAGCATATTCCAAACGCCAACTACGGCATCCCCTCCGGTGAAGCATATGCCAACTTCGAGCAATTCTTTTTGAGTATTCAGACTTTTATCAATCAGCTAGCATCGCTCAGAAACGTTAGACAGCTCGACACACTCATTCGACACTCGATTGCCCCCAAAATGACCGCAGACTACAACGTGATCTCAAGGGGACTTTTCCTGCTCTTTCTCATCCGAGACGACAAGAGCATTGCGGGACTGGAAGAGTCGGTTGGAAGCGTGTGTATTCGGCTTATGGACACGTTTTCACTCTGTGGAAACTCGCTTATGAAACCAGATGAATGGACCATTCAAGCAACAAGTGACCCAGAAAACACCAAAAGTTCCTGTCTCCGCAAGGTAGCACAGTTATTGGATGACGTGGAGGCGGCGGTATTCCAGAAACTCAGCACATGCGGCAATAATCGATGCAGACAGCGCCAGCTCAACAACAGAAACATCGTGGTGTGGGATCTGCTTCAATTCAACGCGGAGCAAATAGAGTTAGAGCTCTTCAACTACGGTATTGGCGACAGAATTGCTCCTGGCGTGGAAGAGCCAAGTCTTGGAGTGTGCTCGTTCGTCTATTTTGAAAAGATCGACCTCATGTTGGACGTTGTGCTCAGTGGATTTGAACAGCAACTTTACAAATCGTACGAGGCAGCGCAAATGTTCTGGTTTGCTGGTTACTTGTCGCAACTGGCGTATACGCATGTTCTGACCCGCGTTCGTCAAACAAACATGGGAAAACTTGCCTCAATAGGCACATTGTCGAAGAAGATCAAAAAGGCCAAGGCGGGACCGAAAAAGGACGCCTTGAGAGCCAACCTCAAAAACTTAGAGGAGAATGTAGCCCCACAGCTCCATTCCAATATCACCTACATTGACGAGTACTTGACTCCATCGACCCAACTTTTGGCTGTCATTTGCACCACCATTGCTCATGTGGTACAGCTTCTCCACAGCACATCTAAGCAGCCCAATACCGATGCAGATGCATTAGTGGAGTCTGAAAGGCTTTACAATTTGCGAATGAAGCCTTGGTCATCCGTAGGAGTTCCCGAGATGCCAACGTACTCGCAATTCATCAAAATCAGCGAAAAGTACAGAGTGGATGCAAAGTCTCCACGGGCAGTTCTTCTTGCCAATGAATTGAAAGAAAGACTTGGAGGAGCCCTGCAATTGTGCAACACCATCCTTAAGAAGCTCGAGGGAGAAGATGTGAATGAGGTTGTCAGAAACGAGGTAATCTACGCTGGAGGAGAGGCAGACATCGTTGCATACTACCGCGCTTTACAGAAAACATGCGTGGCGTACCAGGTGGAATTGGGACGACTTTTAAAGATGTTGACGAGCGAAAAATTGGCGAGCCATAAATTGGTTCATCGAGTCGGATATCATCGCTACTTTCCCATTTATTCACTTGGAGAGTAGGTTAGATCAATGAAAAGAGCAAAAGAGAAAATAGCAAAGAGCAATGGATAGACGAGGAATTGCTCATTTCTGTCACATATCAGGCAATTGCACATATCGTTCCTGGCCAAGTGAGCAAGGATGACTTAGCATATATGCATATAGAATCTTATAGCACTAGATAAGCGACTTCCGGCCCAATGTGGGTAGCGGCGGTGTCATGCGCGCAAGACCGTTGATATTATGGGCTCTGGCCTGGACACTTCCGAGGGTCGACCGGAATTTTCAACGGCTGCGACGGAAGCATTGTCGGAGACATTTGCGGCCGCCGAAATGTCTCACTGGTAGATAGGAGTCGTGGGAAGTGGCGACGTGGTTGGATTTCCCAGGTGGGCGAAGCGAATGAGAAGTACGGAGGTACATTTAATTTTAACAAAGCCATCATTGAACATTGGTAAAAAGTTTTCGAAAATCTAAGTTGAATCGGAATTCTTGCGACCCAACGCGAAAGAGTTGCATGCTCGTTGGATTGCTATAATTTGGCCGTACAAATAAGGTTATAAACCAACTGATAGTCGAGAATAGCCACAAAAGGTACACGATCAGCCAAGGGCTCGATATGGAGCGATGTCGCCATAGCAGGAATGTGACTCCGACAAGATAAATAGGGAACAATGAATCGACCTGTACGAAGACCAAGCAAGTTTGTTAGATTTGGTATGATATTAATAGGATCTTGGAAGGGATTGTGGTGGATTTTAGATTATTGGGGATTTACAGGACTGGTTAAGTGGCTTGATATCTAAGAAAGTTCTGTTATCTGTCACAAGTTGATGATGCGGTACCACAGATTACATAGAACAGTTAGGTATTTGAAGTGTTGCGGCTGGAATATGTCAGGGTTCCTAAAATAGTTGAGTCCGGCTGTACCGAAGGGACCATGTGGGCCGTACAAATCGGATAAGAAGGGTGTATTTGAATGAAGGATTGGAAGTATCAAGACCTTTTAGGTTCGAAGGTTAGGGATTCGGAACATTTAGAAAAGCCTGCACATCAAAGACCGAGAACGGAACCATCGAAGATCGGATGGAGTCTGGGGTTTCAGTAGAAGATCGAAAGTGTGGCAGATTTGGATTTAATGAAAAATCGTTTCTCACCATTAATTGAAAAGAGAAAGAGGATTATGAGAGATAGTTTTTAGGATGGATTTGTAGAAGTCATGCCCGTACTTGACGGGAATTGGGGACCTGGGACGGCTATTACCTATTCTGGATGGGAATTAGTTCAGTTCATTTCGAGTGCCAATATAATTGGAATACACCAGGACATTGAGACTGGATTGATGAGATTGGGTAAAATTAGTATTAAATTTACTTGTTATGGCTTTTTATTAAGCCTATAAGATTTGAAAATTGGAATTGGATATGATTCAAGCATCGACAATATAGTCAGAGTCTCCAGCAACGAGAAGAACTTAGTATGATGGTTTCCAGGATATGTTCAAATGCTTCTATACGTAATGACCACTTTTCCTTCATTAAATGCATTTTAAAGTAGTTTATTACGTCCATGTCAAACTTCAAGTCATCCTCCCAATCCATTCATCCCAGGTCTCTGCCCTCAGCCATTTCTCACTTTCTATCCATTTTCTGGTTCTACATTCCCATAATTCATTTTCTTCCACATTTTTAACCTACGTGTCCTTCCACATTCTCATCCTACGTGTCCTTCCACTTCTTTCCACATTGTTCCCACATTCCTCTGCCATGACTCATACTAATAAATCACATACATGAATCCCATGATAATGCAGGGGAAGCAACTAAAATCCCAACCTACGACAACACTAGAATGTGAACAAAACTGAAGTGATCCAGAACACCAAACCCAGCCCAAAAAACGCAATTAAAATTCTCTTCTCAGAACCGTCACCGTCTACACCTTCACGTCACTTCACGTTACAAGTGGAAACATTTCCACATGAACGAACATTTCTAGAGCTTTCTATGATGGGGCTCCACAATTTGTCAGCAAAAAAAGAAACCAGTTCCGAGGGCCGCTCAGTCATGTGATCTCCATGCATGAAGAAAAACCAATCCCCGGATTTCGAGCCGTATACATCTTCTTCCGTCCGCATTTCATACTTCCTAAACTACATTTGTCATACCTATTCAGGCATCCCGGTAAACTAGGGAAATTCAACATAGCCATGTGGGATATTCACACATCCTTACCTCCCACAATCAATAACCTGACAATAACACTTCATACACTTTTACCCAACGAAAATACCCACTTCCCAACTCAATATCTCACACCTCTCCAAACCATACGGGCTGACTGCCTCATGTGGACTTACCTCCGTAAAGCCTGGACCCCCGATAGGCCAATCCGGGGGACGGCCCCGCCCCCGGAAATCCTGCCCCAAATACGCATTTTGACATATAAGTATGCGCCGTCCCCCCACGGGATTAAGGACTATAGTTTTTTGAACTTCCATCTTCTTTTTTGTCCTAGGACGTTTCTCCATATTTCAACGACCGCCCAATTGGCCATCCGTAGTGCCAAATCCCGTCGTCCTGCAGAGCACATCTCCACAGGCCGTTTTTTCCAGCTTTCTCCACTTCAACCAGTAACTTTCTGGTCTTACGTGGGTCTATAATCCGCCACTGCATCCATAAGTGCACGATTGGTGTCACCAAAGCAACTAGTACTTGGAGCTACTTATTCCACATCAAACGAACGCATTTTCAATTCATATACTCCTGTTAGTTGTCCACATAGACACCTCCATATTCTCGCTTACTAATCATGCCCGAAACTAAGAGAAACTTTTCCCAGGTGGCAGATGTGTCCGAGTTTCACGACGATAAGAAACAGCACACAAAGCCGGGACGCAAGCCCATCGATACCGAGCCCAAGTCCAAGCGTACGGCGCAGAACAGAGCGGCCCAGCGAGCTTACAGAGAACGGAAAGAACGCAAGATGAAAGACTTGGAGGATAAGGTGGCAGACTTGGAGGATGATAAGATCAAAGCTGCCACCGAGCTGGATCTTTTGCGTGCTCAGATTGAGTTGTTGAAGCGCGAGCTCACGCGGTACAGGGGCCATCTGGACTTTTCCGACCTAGGTGTGAAGAAGAGCGATAATGTAGTGAAACAGGAGCAACTGCCGGAAACAACGCCGCAGGAGCCCAAGTATATGGCCGATTTCCCTTGGTCGAAGGAGAACCTCCAGAACCTCAACAACTCACAGCTACCGGATTTGGTGAGTGGATCTTCTTCGTCCACCTCGCCGCTCAATGACAACGTTATTGTTTCCCCCGAGTCTAACACCAGCGAGAGCGTCAGCAGTAATATTATGCTGAGCTTGAGCCCCCAGAATCAGTTCAACTTGGTGTCGCTGTTTGATGAGCAACTCGACCCATTCTGTGTTAACTTGAACGAGGCTTGTGGCAATAAACTGAAGCCCATGCCAAAGTTCCACAGACCTGCTAGCGAGGTGCCTCCTTTGCCCACCAAGTTTGAATCTGTTCTGTCACCCCAGTGGAACGGAGTTTCTCCTTTCCACACACTTTTCTCGCCAAACGAGAATTTGTCGGATCCTTTCTTCGCCGACAACAACTACAACATCAGTACGGCTCCTACCGACGGACTACTGAACGAACCATTGTCGTTTTTGAACGATAACAATTTTGATGTTTCGTTGGCTTTTGGCAATGCTACCAACGATTTGGTGGATAACCAGGGTAAGACTCAATATACGGATCCTCTTGCAGGCTTGACCAACGAGGAGTCCGTTTATGATCCGTTGAACCTGGTGAACACCGACTTCAACTTCAATGAGTTCGTGAAGAGTAGTCTTCCGTCGGATGTTAGTTCAAGAACTAACTCAGTCACTGAGGGTTTAAAGTCCGGGTCCTCGGTGAGCAGTTACCACAGCTCACCTCTTGAAGAGGACGACAGCAAGGAAGAGGTTGTGCCAGCGCCTGAGAAGACCATTAGATGTTCGGAGATTTGGGACAGAATCACGTCGCACCCACGTTATACCGAGATTGACATTGATGGTTTGTGTAACGAGTTGAAGACCAAGGCTAAATGCTCGGAGAAGGGAGTTGTTTTGGACTCCAAGGATGTGAACAAGCTTATTGAGAGACTGGCCATGAGACGCTGAGGACTTTGAGATTCATTTCTAATATATGAGGGTAAATGATAAGTGTAGATTGTAGGATTTCGAAGTGAAGGAAGTTCTAGGAGTAGAAGAGGCATTAGAAGCAAAGAAATAGGCAACAAAAGAGAAAACTGGAAAATATTCAAGAAAAACAGTCGAAAATGTAGTTAACTAGTCCTAGATTGTTGAGAATTCTTCTGACCAAATCACATACCAAGAGAAAAACAGCGATTTTTGAAGAGTAATGTAAACCAACCACAAGACGAATTCACTTTATCTGAGTTTCCTATTTTTTATTTTAATTTTTCTTCAAGTATTTAGATCCTTGAATGTTCATAATTCTGTCAAGCACACTGAGATACTTCTCAATTATAAAATGCCATGCTACGGGCTCTATTGCACACAAGAGATGTTCCAACAATGAGAATATTCTTTTCTCACTCTTTAAACCTACTAAAACCTCATAAGTTCAACCAAATTAAGGACCTCCACAACTTTCAAATCATCCCATACTGTTGAAAACTCCAACTTCCTTTCACCCTGCAGGACCACACCCAGCCAATCAAACTTAACTTTTTCTCGCTTTCAAACCTCTTTCAAACCAACAATGTCCACCTCGATTGTTCGTACCATCAAGAACATCTATTCGTCGGGCCTCAGAAGAGCAGCCTGGCAAATCCAGAACCACAACGATACCAAGAGAGGTTGGTTGGTGGGCCAGGATGACTGGGGAAACAAGTACTACGAGACTGATGTGCCAGAGGAAATCCACTTGAGAACGAGATGGGTTGAGTACGCTGACTGGGGTATTGACATCTCGCGTGTGGAGCCTGGTTGGCATTACTGGTTGGGGTACGGAACCAACACACCTCCAACGCAGTTGCCTGAAGACCAAAAGGCAATCAGAGCATATCCATTGCCAGCCAAGCACAAGGAGAACATGACCACAACTGCTGGTGCTTATGTTCCATACAACACTGCCAGACCCAAGTGCCAGGCATGGACTCCGGAGGTGAGGGAGAGAGTTTAGCATATAGAATGAACGATATTCGAGAGATGGTGTAGGAGATGTATGAGAATGATGTAACGGAGATATGAACTTGTAAGTGATTGTTGAATTAGTGGGCGATTTTACGTACTAGTGATTGGATTCTTGTAGTAATGAGGACCTTGATGACGCTGTGATGAGTTCACCGAGACCGAGAAATTTGGCTGACAAAGTCAATGAATTTCGAAATTTCGAAAGTTTGCTTGAATACCAATTGTTTAGTAGATGAATGAATTTTATTAAAGAATGTTGCTCAATGTTGGGAAATAGTTCTGAAAAAACTTCTTTTGGTCCATTTGATGAATCAGATTCAATCATGAAGTGTTTGTCCTAATAAACATCTTGTGGACCAAGTCATGCTAAGTTGTTAAGAGATAAATCTTAACATTAATAGCAGATACAATGATGGACAAGGCAAGTAGTAGAGACATGTAGAGAGTTAAGATAGTTAAGACAGTTAAGACAGTTAGGCAGTTAAGACAGTTAAGACAGTCAAGACAGCCAAGACAGTCAAGACAGTTAAGACAGTTAAAGAGAGTCAATCAATTGTTATGTCATTAAAAGCAGAGCCAAAAACCGTTGAGCAAATAGCGGCCTACATTTTTTTTTTACTTTTATTCTCCAGCTGTTAAACTATTAGACTATGAAATCTCGATTAAATTGCCATGAGTATTTATACAAATATCGCTCTTATTTTATTCAAAGCACTATGTAATATGATACTACTAAGGAAGAATAAATCTATGTCGACTTAACGCTTTAAGAATTTAGTCAACAATCCTACTGAAGAAGTGCTTATGGCGACCCTCTCAAGACTAATCCTATACAGACAAGGTAAGTTTACTTATTTAATCGACTGGTAATTGGCATTGATACATTCGTTATTCGTGGAATGAAAGTAAGCAGTGGCTTCTATTAATTTGTCAAGATTGTCAAGATGGAGCGAAGTTACCTCCAGGCTCAATATGTCATATCAAGTCAATGGTTGCAAGTTTTCTTGAGTAAGACTCTAAAATTAAATCAACTTCTAGCTGAATTGCTAAACATAACAAGTGAATACAGAAAAGTAATGCGGAATTACAAACCTCATCGATTAATCGGTAGGAAGTGTCGTTCTATTCTAAAATTTCTACCCCACTTACCTGGGTTCCTGGGGCCACTGACCATTTTGCAACCTAACGATGATTCATTGATACCACGGTCGTTCAAATCATATGCCACTTCCAAGTATTTCAAATGGTAAGCAAATGGTCCGTTTCAAGACTCCTCAAAAGGGCTTCATTTTTTTAATCTGCTTCAAATGATGATATCTTTGGGGTACACTGTCCACCAAACAACACCTCTATGATAATGACATAGCATTTTTCACAATTTATCTCATCCATTCTTGAAGATTACCAATTACAAACCACTCTCAATCTTGCTTTTTCTCTCTCCTCTTCCATCCCCATTTTCAGCCTAAAACAGTGATACTCTGATTTCGTTATCTATTATCGCACGATCTTGTCTCACGTTCACCAAATATTTACCACCCAACTCCCAATAATCCCAAATTTACACTATTTTGTCCTCTAAACCTTCCCCGATCACCACCAAAACAAAATATATTCGTATTTACCTATAAATAAAACCCACTTCAAACAGTCTACATTCTCCATATCATCACCTCATCTCTATTACTGCGTACAAATTTTCACTACCACTTTCTTCTCCATGTCCGGACAACTCCCCAATTTGGCCGCAGATGCCGTCCTAAAACAGTCCATCGATGTGCCTGACACCTTCATTAAGGTGTCTGGTGTTGACTACTCCAAGGACTCTGCCTACGACTCCAAGGCCACTGATTTGATCAACTCCATGAGAAACATGGGATTCCAGGCATCTTCCGTCGCTACAGCTTGTGACATCATCAACGAAATGAGCCTGTGGCGTGGAAAACACAAGGATGACTTGGAGGAGCACGAGCACACCGGTGTGTTTGACAATGAGGGATACCAGAGATCCACCATTTTCATGGGTTTCACCTCCAACTTGATTTCCTCTGGTTTGAGAGATACCTTGAGATACTTGGTGCAGCACAAGAAGGTCAGTGCCATTGTGGCCAGTGCAGGAGGTATTGAGGAGGACTTGATCAAGGTTTTGGCTCCCACATACATGGGGGACTTTGCCTTGCCAGGAAAGGAGTTGAGAGACCAGGGTCTCAACAGAATTGGAAATTTGTTGGTTCCAAACGATAACTACTGTAAATTTGAGGAGTGGATTGTTCCTATTTTGGACACTGTCCTTGAGGAGCAGCAGGCAGCCTTGAAAAAGGCCGGTAACGATGCCTTGGATGCTGACTCTGATGCTGTATGGACTCCATCCAGATTGATTGATCGTTTGGGTAAGGAAATCAACGATGAGCTGTCGGTGCTCTACTGGGCCCACAAAAACCAAATTCCAGTGTTTTGTCCAGCTCTTACCGATGGTTCCATTGGTGACATGCTCTTTTTCCATACGTTCAAGGCTGCCCCACAGAGATTCCATTTGGACATCGTGTCTGATATTCGTCGCATCAACTCCATGTCCATGGAAGCCACCAGAGCTGGTATGATTATTTTGGGAGGAGGCTTGATCAAGCACCACATCTGCAATGCCTGTCTCATGAGAAATGGTGCCGACTGGGCTGTTTACATCAACACCGGCCAAGAGTTCGATGGTTCTGATGCTGGAGCCAGACCAGATGAAGCTGTGAGTTGGGGAAAGATCAAAGCCGAGGCCAAGTCGGTCAAGGTTTATGCTGATGTGACTGTTGTGTGGCCATTGATTGTTGCTGCAACGTTTGCTGCTCAGAAGCCATGATATTTGAATCTGTATGGTCAATGAGGTATATAAATGGATTCTAGATAATGCGTATAGAATAAAGTTTGTGAAGAATGTGAGGAACGTGAAGCTAAAGAATGTAAAGTAGGAAAAGAATGTAGAGATTCACTAATGCACAATACACAATAGCTTGTGAACATTTGATAACAGGGAATAGTGTATAAAATTCATGCATTATAGATCCAGTCTTTAATTAAGAAATATATATATCCGTACATCTTCACATAATGGGTATGCCCGATGTGGCCGATCCATGGGCACTAGAGACATACAAATATGCTCTGCCCCACCTTTCAAATTTCCACAAGCTAGACATTTCCAACTTTTTGATTTGCTTAATAGGCGTCATTTTCCAACTTTGAAAATTAATTAATTTATTTTCTCTTTTACCACCGATGTAATTTTTCCGGGCTTTATATCTTCCAACTTCCACAGTGTGGCTCTATGATCCACACCACATAGTCGTACCACCTACAGCACCATTACTACCAAAAGTAAAACTGCCACAACGTCTCAGAATTCAAAACCATTTTTTTGTCATTTATCTATTTAAATATATATTTATTTTCTCATCCATCCACCGGAGTGGCTCCAGCTTTCTAATCAATGGTAGTGCACAATGGAGCCAGCATCTGTGGCTCGATAAGATATAAAGGTCTGGTTCCCCACCTTACATTTTACTACATAGATTGGTAGAATTTGACATTGAACGGTTGAAAACACATACCAAAAAAAAGTAAAAAGAAAAGATTCGCCTAATTAAGCGCAAGAGTTTCCTTTTCCAGAAAAAAAAGATAAAATCACCTTGCCCTTCTTTCGCTTAAGGACATTCCATTCACCCACCGAATTTCACATCTCCTCACCTTCTGACTCACTTCCATTATGTCTATCGATAACCTCGTGAAGGACTTATCCACTCTTTTGAAAGATGCAGATGAGAAAGACGTCCAAAAGATTCTCCATGCCATTTCAAGTGAAAAAAAAGCTGCTCGTGGCGCTGCTAAAGTATACGATGAAGAATACTTCGATGCCCACGCTTCTGACTACATAGACTTCACCTACAAGAACCCCACCATCTACCATGTGGTGAGGCACTTCAGCTCCAAGTTGGAGAACGCCGGCTTCTCATATTTGGCCGAAAAGGACTCATGGGACTCGCTCAAACCTGGAAAGTACTACACCTACAGAAACGGGTCAGCTTTGGTTGCGTTTATCGTCGGAAAGGACTGGACTCCCGCCAAAGGTGTTGGAGTGATTGGCTCGCACATTGACTCGTTGACGGTGACGTTGAAGCCTAATTCCACCAAGGCAACTGTGGACGGATACGAGCTTCTTGGAGTGGCTCCATATGCTGGCACTTTGGGCGATGTTTGGTGGGACAGAGACTTGGGTATTGGTGGCCGTCTTTTGGTCAAAGACAAGAAGACAGGGACTGTTGGCCCAGTGTTGGTGGATTCGACCCCTCACCCAGTGGCTAAGATCCCAACGTTGGCTCCACACTTCGGAACTCCCTCTGTTGGCCCTTTCAACAAGGAAACCCAGGCCGTGCCCGTCGTGGGATTCTCGCAGAAGGAAGACAGAGAACCAAGTGCCAGAGAGAAGTCTGCACCTTTGTACGGAAAGCATCCACTCAAGTTGTTGCGTTATATTGAGGTCATTTCGGGAATTCCTGTGGAAGACATTGTCCAATGGGATCTCCAATTATACGACGTTCAGCATGGTGTTCGCGGTGGCTTGGATAAGGAATTCGTGTTTGCTCCACGTGTGGACGACCGTGTTTGTTCATATGCTGCTATTTCGGCGTTGATCGAGGCTGATGCTCTGGGCTCAGTGGCTTCCGATGCATTCTCGGTGGTTGGCTTGTTTGACAACGAGGAAATTGGTTCTGCTACCAGACAGGGTATCAAGGGACAGTTGATCGAGGCTGTGGTGTCGCGTGTACTTTCTTCAGAGTACTTCAAGGACGACAAAGTGGATGTTGCTCTGTCAGAGAAGGTCACCTATGCCAACTCCATTATTTTATCGGCTGACGTCAACCATTTGCTCAACCCCAACTTTCCCAACGTGTACTTGGAGCACCACAAGCCAATTCCCAATAAGGGTGTGACGATTGCGTTGGATCCAAACGGCCACATGGCCACCGACTCCACCGGTTTGGCCTTGGTGGAGGAGCTTGCCAGAGAAAACGGCGACGAGCTCCAGTACTTCCAAATCAGGAACGATTCCCGTTCTGGAGGCACCATCGGCCCCTCCATCTCGTTGCAGACTGGTGCCAGAACCATTGACTTGGGCATTCCACAGTTGTCTATGCATCTGATCCGAGCAACTTTGGGTGCAAAGGACATTGGTTTAGGTGTTAAGTTCTTTGTTGGTTTCTTCACCAACTGGCGTAAGACCTACGATCTGTTTGGCGATTTATGAATGATTCAATAGAAATGAGCCAATTGGCGTCATCAACCCTTTAGTTCGTCCAAAATGGTTCGCTGCTGGTTGTCTACAAACTCTCACCATGTCTCACTATAACCAAACGCAACTACATACGGCTACTAGAAACACAATAAAACACTTTTGATTTGCTTAGGATCATTGCCATAATTTTCTAACAGATTAAAATATCCACAATTACCTTCATCCAATTTTTCCCCCTTATCCTCCAAGATATTTTCTGGTTATTCCCCCAAACTCCTCCTCCAGAGGAGTGTATACACCTATATGTTTTCTCGTCATGCCAACTCACCACATATTATACATAAACTTCTAGCCATTCGGATCATTTTTATTCTAAGTCATGAGTACGTAAACTTGCAATTGCGGAAGGTCGCATGGTTCACATTCATTCCAATCACTGCTTTTCCATCTCCCCTGCAGCCTTTGAGCTTCGTTTTTGATCTCCACATTACTAACACTGCCAGCACCTCCCAAAAAGATGTCCTTACAGGAGTTCATCTCCGATGAGTGTACGTATTTACAAATCACATCGCAATTTTAGGGCTTTGGATTTTTATAATGTCCTAAATACCCGAATTTTGAAGGTTTTTACTAACATCCAAGCCTATGGAGGTTCGTGGGCCGATGACGAGATCGATATTGCATCCATCTCGGTACCAATCGAAAAGAATCGCGGCTACGGAGGTGCCAGCGACCTGTTCCGGTCAAGTTTTGGATCCAACGGCCACGGTTCTCGTGGTCTGACCTTCTTGGACAATGGTCCACCATACATTGTAAAACTAGTGAACTTACCAGTGACCTCCCACGACGATTTTGTGGAGGATCTTTTCCGAAGTCGCTACACGAGTTTTGTCAAATTCAAAATTGTGTTTGACCCGTCATCACAACCGCTAGAATCTGGAGTGGTGAAGAAGATCGCATTTGTTGAGTTAGCTTCGTTCGCCGACCAGAACAGAGTACTCAAATGGCACGATTTGTACTATCGTGGTTCTCGTCGAGTAGTTATCGAGATGGCAGACTTCGAGGATTTCAAATATTGCATGGCTTTCAACCAAGAGCACGAGCAGCAGCTTCGAGATGTGGAACGTGAGTTTCTTGCGGGAAAGAGCCGCCATGGCTGGGCAGAAGACCATGGACGTGGTCTGTTTGGCCATGAGGGTATGAATGGTGGCCATAGCCATCATCTGCTGAGCTACGGCAGGGGCATTCTTGGCGATAATGGCGCACTTCAGCATCGGGTCGAATCTCTCCACAATCGCCCTTCCAATGCTTCAAGTCTGGCGCCCTCGCAGCCTCCAACTCTATTACAGCCAGTCAGGAAGCCCACATTACCAGACCACCCGAAACCAAACCCTTTCGGCAATGCAAAGCCTGTTGATATTCTTCTGAAAGAGCACGAAATCGAAAATCAGCTTATCACTATAAACCACACGACGATTAGAACAGCAGGAGTTATGGAGTCCGCTCCCGAGGCTAAAGTGGCCAAGCAAGTTCATTCAACTCACCTTGAATCCCAAGCACCCGAACTGTCATCGCTGCCATCTGATAAACCAGGTTTCACACCTGCCCCGATTCCTTCGTCAGTTTACGGCCAGAAACAGAGTTTGGCAGATATCCTTTCTAAGAATGACTCCGACCTGGCTCTAACTCCGAAGACCAGCACACGTAAGAGCGCTACAACTACTCCAAAACCACAAGTGATCAAACCTACAATTTTGAAGAAGAAATCGGCAGTCACAGCTTCACATGAAGTTTCAGTCGAGCACAGCAAAGGGGAAGATGCTGCCAATGGTGTTGAGGTAGAGTCTCTGGTCGAAAATGGTGATCTTGTGGTCTCTAATGAGGATGGTCAAGGGCACACAAACGAAGAAGTCAAGGCATCTGTTCCTGAGCAGTCTTCAGCCAAGGAGCATATTCGAAATGTCAAAGCTAATAAGCGAAGGGAGCTGAAATCAAAAGAAGGAAAAGATGTGGAGCGAGGACATCCCAGGGAACGAGGCGCGAAGCGAGGATCTAAGGAAGACAAGCCAAGAGAGCAAGGAGAGACACGAACCCCGCGTGAGCCCAAGGAGCCCAAGGAACCAAAGGAGTTGAAGGGTCCCAAGCAATCAAAGAGGCCCAGGGAACCAAAGGAACAGAGAGAACCTCGAGAGAGCAGGGAGGTCAGGGAACCCAAGGAGCCAAAAGAGCCCAGAGATCGTAGAGTTTTCGGAGAATCTAAGGAATCGAAGGAACTCAAGGAAACCAAAGAATCCAAGGGGTCAAAGGAGCCCAAAGAGCTGCTGAAGCCTAAGCATGCCGATTCTACTGAAGAACTCAAAGTATCCAAGGAGACTCTGAAACAGAAAGAGATTGACGATTTACATGGATCTAAGTGGCCTAGAAAAACTCGCGAGTTCCGTGAACCTCGTGAACCTCGCCCTCCGAGAAGAAGAGGCTCCAGGGACTCTGAACCATTCATTCGTGCACCCAAGGGAAGCGAGGAAGACGCAGAACACAAGCAAAAGACCAGAATTCACAATCTTTCTGAGCGCAACAAGTCGTTTGCTTCATCAAATCGTCCGGACTTCAAGAAGCAATTGAGTGAAATGACCAATGCAATGGGTAGGGAGCATAACAACTCGAGAAAGCCAAAAAGAGGTGGGCACAAGGAAGTGAGCCTCTCTCCATCTGAGTCCAAAAGCAACGCGAAGGAGAAAAGTGAAAGCCACGAGAAGCACGAAACTGATACTCAAACTGGAGGAGACAATGTGGATCATTCTCCAGGAGGAAGAGGAAAGAGAAATAGTCCGGTCTCTCCAGAAGCTTCGTCTTCTCATCGGTTAAATGGCTCGGAAAAGGCACTAGAAGGCAACAACGGAGGTGAGACACCTTCCAAGAATGTACCAGATCGGTCCAATCGAAACAGAGATGGCCGAGGACGTGGAGGGTTCCGAGGACGTGGAACGCGAGGAAGAGGAGGAAGAGGACGGGGAAGAGGTAGTAGCTCGCCTGGTGGTGTTAAACCAGACGATGTAAGCAGCCAAGGTTAACTTGGGCCCATGGATTAATAAAAGTACACGGATCTACATGAATCAACAACAACACATTAATTTCCTACACGAAGAATGGACCATGAAACTACCCACCTCACAAAATACCACTATCTCTCAACGAATTCTCCAAGATGGTCTCTTTTACTGCAGCAAAGACTAATTGAATATTAGAAGTGTCAGTAGCCTGGGTCACATGGGGATAAATATTCAAACCTGATCTGTTCACCTGTGTAAATCTCCACAAAATATACTTGACCGCTTTGTTTATATTGTCTCCACCATTGTAATCGGGGAAGTGTCTTTCAAGAGGCGAGTAGGGCAATTTGCTGGCAAACACATCGATTTTATTCAAAAACAACACCACCGAAGTTCTCGAAAACCATCTGGAGTTCACCACCGAATCGAAAAGAGTCAAAGACTCCTCCAAGCGGTTCTGAGAGTTTTCCTCTAACAACACCTGGTCGTATTCGGAAAGCGCCACACAGAAAATAATAAGTGTCACATTGTCGAAGCAATGGATCCATTTCTTTCTCTCGGATCTCTGTCCGCCCACGTCGAACATGTGGATATTCAAGCCTCCCATTTGGAAGCGGAAATCAAATATTCCCGAGGTCTTTTTTCTCGTCCGCAAGATATCCGACTGAGATGGGATGTAGTCGGGAGCGGCAATCCGATCAATTTCAGAAAGGAAGTAATGGGTTGAGTCAATAAGGTAAAAGTCTCCTTGCTTAAGCTTGATGAACTCCTTCACCTCTGGCAAATTGTACAAGTCTTTGATCTTCTGGGCTATGCTAGGGCTGAAGGCCTCTTCTGTGCTCACAGACAACTCGTAGTCCAACATGGCATTCAAGTCATCATAGTTCAAGATATGCTTTCTCTCGCCAGGTTCCTGACCATTGGCTTCTGGCTGGCTGCCTTCAGGCGCAATCAAGTCCGGCTGTAGGTCAATGATAGCGTTAATGACGTTTTTGACACAATCTAACACGTTTTTGTACACGAATGGTTTGTACTCGTAGGCTTCGGACTCGGAAAAGCCATTCTTATGCAAAATCTTCATCTGCTTGACAATTGTGGACTTTCCGCTCTCACCTGAGCCGAGCAAAAGCACTTTCAGTTCCTTGTCGGATGTTTGCAGCATTTCGGGCGACTCCACACTTTGTTTCTCTTGCTCCTTCGACGAAGACTCTTCTCTGGAGGACTCTTGCGATCCGTTCTGCTGTTTTAGCGCTGATGGAGGTGAAATGGCGTCACCATTGGCTTGTAGTTTTTGTTGCTGTTGTGTTCTTTTGGCTGCAGTGGCCGTTGTTTGCGTGGCTGGTGCCTGTGGCTCTTTAGATGAACAAACACCCATGGGCTAAGTTATTGGTAATAGAGGGTGCTGTGGGGATGTAATGCTGCGATATTGCAATGCTGCGATGGTGACGGCAAACAGAAAGATTTGAATTTTATTGGTTGGCTGGAAGAAACAAAAATCTCCACTGCGGAAGCCACGGGTATACTGGCGGCGAGTAAGTTATTCGAAGTATGACCAACCACGAGTTTTCTATCGTCTGTATGGGCAGGGCCTGCGCGAGACAAATATGAAGGTGTACGGGTGTTGGATTGGAAGCCCCCACTTTTAGCAACCTTGGTTAAGGGCTTGAGATGCATGGCGCAAATCAAGGAAGGTCTAGTAAAGGGTCTAGGGCAAGGGATTCGGTGACAATAGGTCACAAGTTTTAGGGGATTGTCATGTCCAGGGTTCATGAACACAATAAAGAGGGTCAAGTAGAATTGTGGGCTGTTCGCGCTTACATGTCGGGTGCGACTTGCTCTCATTTGAGTAGGCCCAAAGCGATGGGGCCAATATATTCAGTTTCGGTACTTTGGTCGAAAGATTGGCCAAAGAGAAATTGATAGATCCAACCAAAGCGTTGAGGCAAGGGCCCTTGAACGCTTGCAATTCACTGGAGGAAGTTGCACTTGCTCATCATTTTCTATGGACGTTATCTGTAGCATCAGTAGAATCAATATCTTTGGCTACTCCAACCGGTTCTGCTTCAACTTTAGTAGATTTCGTGTCTGCCAGTTCACCTGTCTCTGCTGTAATGATCCCTGTCAGCGTTGTTTCGCCCATTGTCGTATCAGTAATTGTAGTTTCCGCAGCCTCGGAAGCGTCTGTAGTAGCATTAGCGGCACTGGTGACTTCAGGAGCTTTGGCAACTATTGTAGAATTGGTAACATCAACGACTCCAGAAACATCAACTAGGTTCTCCTGTTTCAGATCGTTTCTCTCTTCCATCTCGACATCTTGTACAGAACCCGTGTCTTTAACATCAAACTCGAGAGGTGTTTCTGAGAGTGAGTTACCTCCAGTTGATGTAGGCAACCTAGGCTGCGAGGGAGGTACTGACATCTCCTTGCCCTTTGAGGTCTTAAGATTCTGTAATCTCTTTCTCTCCTCACGTCTTCTCTTCTTGGTCTCGAACTCATGCCATTCACCTTCTAAAGTTTCCATAAAGGTGAGAGGCTCTGGCTTCGGATCTGACGTGAAGTATGCATGTTCTAGAGCTTCCTTAGCTGTGATTCTCTTCCAAGGAACCACCTCAAGTAATTTCAGTGCAAGATCGAACCCTTCCTCGCTAAGTAGATGTTTGTACTCCGACTCGAACTTTGGCTTGATGTTAACACGAGGCTTCAACATCTCAAACCACGGCATGTTTTCAATATCGGGCCAGCTCTCGAGAGTCGGCGTACCCATGATTTCAAAGATCTTGTGTAGCTGAGAAATTTCTTCAGTTCCCTGGAAGGTGGCAATCTTGGTGTAAAGCTCCATCAAGAGACAACCTACACCCCATATGTCAACCTCGCGTCCATAATCTGTGGATCCTAGAAGTAGCTCCGGGGGTCTGTACCAGATGGTGATAACTCTGTTGGTGTAGTCTGGTTTGTCTCCTTCAGCCAACACCTTCATGTTCCTAGCCAACCCAAAATCAGCAATTTTCAAAACACCCTTGGAGTTCAATAAGATGTTGGAGCCCTTGATATCACGGTGAATGACACGACGCGTGTGGAGGTAATTCAAACCTTCCATCAACTGCTTGAAGATCATCTTGCGGTGACCTTCTGTAAGATTTAGGTCTGGGTGCGTAAGCAAACCGGTAAGATCATGGTCCAAATAATCGAAAATCATATGGATCTGGTTGTGTTCAACAGACATTTCCAATAGGCCCACGATATTAGGGTGATCGAAGCTTTGCAACAATTTGATTTCACGCATTGCTGTGATGGGGAATCCCTCACGTTCGCTCTCGAGTCGAAGCTTCTTGAGAGCCACGAATTCGCCCGTGAGCTCGTTTTTCGCCTTGTACACCTTTCCATACGTACCTTCACCGACCTGTTGTACCCGCTGGTAAAGTTCGGTCGCTCTCATGGAGTACACCAGGTATATTTGAGAGGGTTCGAGTCTTGGAGGTCTGGCTCTTTGAGGTTTTTTCTTTTCTCTTTGGTTGCGGTCGTTGGCTTTGGGCCCTCTTGGAGGTTTCTCTGAGCCCTTGGGACCATTTCTCCTGTCTCCAGAATCTCTTGGATCTCTTGGATCTCTGGAATCTCTTGGGTCCTTGGAAACTCTAGGGTCTCTAGGGTCTCTAGGGTCTTTAGAATCTCGTGGACCTCTAGAATCCCTTGAGTCCCTAGAATCTCTTGGGTCCCTTGAGTCTCTAAGATCTCGAGGACCTCTAGGATGTACCCTGGAATCTCTAGAATCTCTGGAGTCTCTTTCCCTTGGATCTCTTTCCCTGGGGTCTCTTTCCCTTGGATCTCTTTCCCTGGGGTCTCTTTCTCTTGTTTGCCTAGTACCTCCCCTGGAATCCCTCACATCCACATCCTTGTCTCTCGCATCCCTGGATTCTCGCTGAAAGTCTCTTCGCTTGTTGGGACCGTCACCTCTGTCTGGATGTGCTCTTTTCTCCCGATACCCAGAAGGACCCGATGGCCTTTCATGGCTACCAGTCTCTGGTCCATCATGTGGACGATCCTTGTCAATCAAGTTGGGCCTATAGTTATCTCTTTCCTTGTACCTCTTGTTAGCCAGGCCGTTGTGAGAAGGCTTAGAGCTGGAGCCATTCCAGTTGCCTTTTGGCCCTGGCGGAGCTCGCTGGCCTTTGGGTCCCACTGGTGGTCTGTATCTATCGGACATATGGAAGTATGGCACCGAATATTGAAGCAAGGATATGCGTTCGCCGCTACAGGAGGAGTTGTATTGGCTGTGATGGTTGTGGGAGCTGGTAAGCCAAAATTTAACATTAAAGCATTCTGGGGTTGTGTGCAGGACGAAAATCGAGTCGTCTGGTGTAACTCCCAGTTACCCGGACCAGCACCCACTAGTAGATGAATATCACCATTGGCCATCATTTTCGATGATGAAGATGGAGACATTGATGGAAACTGTTTAAAGATAGGCTGGCTGACTAAGAGAAAAGAGTCAGATGGTGCAAAATTAAGTTTACGAGTCACACCAGCCCTACTTCAACGGTCAAGCGTAAGTCACATACACCTTGAGTCAATGGGTGTGAATCCTAAGACGAGCCAGGGTGAGATCAAATAAGATCGAGCTAGATCAAACGACATGATGTCAATGAGATAAACCCAGTGAGAAGAAGTCATTGAGGTCAAATCAGTGAGGTCAAGTCATTAAAGTTCATCTCAGCAAAGTTCATCTCAGCAAAGTTCATCTCAGTAAAGTTGAATATGATTAATTGGAGAAAATCATTAATATTTTCGGCCAAACGTCAAAAAGATTAGAAATGCAATTAAGAGCATTTAATCGTCTAATCACCAATCATAGGATTCTTGCAAAAAAAATCCTACGAAGTCTTCATTCATCAAACAATCATGTGTCTTCATACCAAGAGACTCCCAAAATAGTGCTCTGAATATCACCCGTACCGTTCTGGTATATCCATTCTCATCTCAGCTATAACTAGCGACTATACCAAACAATCGTCGGTTACTTACCTTTGTAGTTGGTAGCATGCTAATTACAATACGCCCACGCAAGGAGAGAACGCCGGCCTTGCCTGCAGTACGGAGGCGGCACACGATAGTGGTTAGGTGACCGATATTGGCAACAATTCATATCAACAACTACTTACTTATTCTTTACTCGCTATAAAATGGTATGTTCTTAAAGAGTACGATGCACTAGTTGTTGTTGTAATGTGACTAACACCAGGGAACTATCGCCAAAGTTGCACATCTTAGTTTTGATTTGGTTGTGTTTTCTGCCTTTTTGGCGGGGGTTCGTAGAAACACGGGTTTGACGTATGTAATTTGATTTTGAAGTGATTAGGCGGGTTGGGGTCTGCTACAAATCTACGAGACTATTGGGAATTTGAATTCTTATCATGTTTAGAGGTTTGAGATATAGAAATTTAATGAGAAACATTGGCACTCAATGATAGGGTCTATTTTAGTGTGAAAGCCTGGATTTCAAAAAGGAATAAACGCCTAGAAATCCTTAACAGTTGGACTTTGATCGTTTATTGATTCTTTACATGAGTTCAATTCCAGAACCAGCTGTGACTTCAATAACATTCACTATTTAATACTAACATTCAGTCTTGACACCGACAAATTCGGCAACGAAACCATCCTGGAATACACTAAGAAATACTTGGACATAGGAGAGAAAACTTTCGACTACACGTCGGCATGGTTCGGATCCTCCGACTTCTTCAAGCGCAAATAGTATATAGGGAATAATATAATTAAACAAGTGACACCTACTCCACCGTAACGGACTTGGCCAAGTTACGTGGGAAATCAACATCCACACCACGGTTCACTGCCAACCAGTAGCTCATCAACTGCAAAGGAATCACATTCAACAATCCCTGTAAACAGTCCACAGTCAATGGAACATGCAAGGTGGCGTAAGCCTTATCGCTCATCACATCGTCGCCCTCGTTACAGATGACAATAGGTCTTCCATCTCTAGCAGTCACTTGTTCAATGGCAGACATGACCTTAGGGAACAAGGAATCTCTTGTGGCAAAGGCAATAATTGGCAACTCACCGTCAACCAAGGCCAACACTCCGTGTTTTAACTCTCCTGCCAAAACACCCTCCGAGTGTGTGTACGAGATTTCCTTGATCTTCAAAGCACCCTCCAAAGCAGTAGCAAACTGGTAACCACGACCCAACAACAACAAGGACTTCTGCTTGTCCAAAAAGGTGTTACACAACTCCTTAATCTTATCTTCCAAGAGCAAAACCTTCTTGATTTGCTCGGGGATCTTCTTCAAGCCCTTGATGATCTCAATGTGACGTTCTCTCTTGGAAATGGAGTCGTTGGACAATGAAAGGGCAATCATAACTAAGGCAATGTACTGCGAGGTGTATGCCTTCGTGGAGGCCACACCGATCTCAGGACCGGCGTTGATGTGGACACCACAGTGGGTCTGTCTGGACATACTGGAACCAACCGAGTTCACCACACCAACGGTCAAAGCACCTCTCTCCAAACAGTACTGCAAGGCCATCATGGAGTCTGCAGTTTCACCGGACTGCGAGACAAACAAACAGGTGTCGTCTCTGAAAACTGGAGATTTTCTGTCCAAGAAGTCGGAGGCCAACTCCACAGAAACAGGAATGTCGGTCAACTCCTCGAAAATAGATCTGGTGGCCAAACAAGAGTGGTAAGAGGTTCCGCACGCAATCATGATGATTCTTCTGCATCTTCTGACGGTAGGCAACCACGACTTCAAGCCTCCCAAGTTGACGGTGTTGTTCTCAAAGTCAACACGGCCTCTCATAGTGTTGAAAGTGGAGTCTGGCTGTTCGAAAATCTCCTTCTGCATGAAGTGCTTGTATGGACCCTTCATGATCTCATTCAACTCCATCTCAAGCGTCTGGATAGGTCTCACAGTAGACTCACCGGCAGTAGATTTCTTGGCTCTGTGGATGTGCAACTCACCGTCGTAAATGTGAGCAATGTCGTCGTCCTCCAAGAACAACACCTTCTTGGTGTGTTGGATCACGGAAGCTGGGTCAGAAGACAAGAAGAACTCCACTGGCGAAGGAATTCCGTCATCAGCAAAGAAAGCTCTTGATTGAGAGGTTCTCAATGCGGATTCAGCGCCGTTGACTCCGTGTGGGTTGGCAAAGTTGTCCTGGTTCTCGGGGAACTCAATGTCCACGAAATCCACCTTTAACTTCTTCTCGGTCTTGACACCCACCAACAATGGCGAACCCTTTCTCGTTCCACAGACCTCACCAGGGTAATGAGTGGACTTGACCAACAAACCGTAGGAACCTTCTAATTCGTACAAAACCTGCTTGGTTAATTCGTTTAAGTCCAAGTCCACGCCATCCTTCTCGTTGGTGTCGTAGATGTGCTTGAACAACTTGGCAATACACTCTGTATCGGTTTCAGACTCGAACTTGAAGCCCTTGGAGAGCAACAATGTCTTCAACTCACGGTAGTTAGTGATGATACCGTTGTGAACCACAATAAACTCGCCCGTTGGGTCGGAACGGTGTGGGTGACAGTTCAGGTACTCGGGCTGACCGTGAGTGGCCCATCTGGTGTGAGCAATTCCAACATGGTTGTCAAAGATCTGGTCACGGTCGATGTTCTGTCTGATGATCTCTTCTTTCAACACCTTGACCTTACCTGGGGTCTTGATGATGAAGTTTTCTCCCTTTTCCTTACCGTCCACGGCAATACCGGTAGAGTCGTAACCTCTGTACTCCAATCTCAGGAGTCCCTCGATGAGATTGTCCATGATCTCTCCTCTGGAGCGGTCGACCAAAAAGTTCACGTATCCAAAGATTCCACTGAGATGTTAGTAAAACGACTTTTGAAATGTTTTCATGTTGCAGTGAAGAATATGGTGAAATCACTTCAAAACGTGATGGATACATACCACATGATATAAAGAAGCTAGTAGTAAAACAAATAGTAGGTGAGTCTATAATTCTCAAATGGGAAAAAAATGCTTTCGGCGAAAGTGAGGGATAAGTATAGTTTGCGGGCAAATAGGCAAGACAAACGCTTTTATAACGGCGGAATCGGAATGTAATTCACGAAATATGTCAACAATAGCTTCGGAAGGTCGCAGAAGAAAATTTTGACTTGGTTTCCCTTTTTTATATTCTAATCACTGAAAGATGAACACGGGCCCTATTCTATTTTATTTTTTTTATTCGCAAAAACACCCTTCCAATCAGGATGTCGCATTTTCATAATATGGTGGAAGAGTAGGTATTACAGTATTAGAAGGGCTATACTTCTAAGAAATTCGATGCTACTGCGTTCTGAAATGCTATAATAATCACCCTATACCATTTTTAAAGCAAATTTATCTCTGAAAACCGATACTCTCTTGGGGTCCTGGGGCTGCCACGACATTGTCGTACCTGTCCTATCCGGAATTGGCTAGGCCATTACAATCCCCAATTTGGCCATTTTGTCAATAAACCGTGTCACTTATGTCTATTGTGAGGCGCTGTTGTCAAGACACTTCCTAAAATAGAAGGTGTCCCCAGTACGCCGCCCCGCCACCCAACCATTCACATCACGGACATTTGCTCTGTCTGTTTGTATTATTTTTTTCTTCCAAGATTTTCCAATGATACCTGGCATCTTCTTTGAGTTCTAATTATATACAGGTCGAGATAGTGGAGTGGAATTGTTGGAAACTTCTATAACAATTCTGGAATAAATTTCTTTTTCCTTTAAGATTTGGAAAGAAAATTCAAGAGAAAATCCATGAACGTTTGGCACTTGGCTGAGCCTCCAAGATCCAATTGGCGGGCAACGGGGCTGTGATGTCGGAAGAGGCTTAAACCAAAAATAGACCAAAAATAGCTTCACCAAAGGTCGCAGGTACTCTGGCATAATTTGCCAGATGTTATGTAGAGGTATGTGCAGAAATTGAAACGGAAGGAGGCGGCGTTGGGTGTAAAATGTCGGAGACTTGAAACAGAAGATGAGAGTTGGAAATATTGCGGGGTTTTCGGAGTTTGACCTTCAGTGGTTGAAGCTTTAATGGAACTAATTCCTAGTTCTATAATATAGATGAATAATGTAGGTCCCTGTTTCTGAACTTCAAAGAATCTAAGAGATCTCTGACATTTTGTTCTTCTGTGCTTCAAATATATTTTGTCTTTTTCATCTTCTATTCTATCTTCATTCTGTTCATCCGTAGGAGTCCAATTCCATCATTCCTCCATCTCACACTCCATCTCACATCTGGTCCTGTCTACACCCATACACCATCACCACATTTTCACACCATTCATGCACTCCAACTACTGGCATGTTTTTAAAATCTTGCCTTTGGCGGCCTTTTATTGGCCAGATCCGGCTCAATTCGAGACTGGCTCGTACTCTCCAGAATTCTCAAGTTTTGGGAGTGCAAAAAACTCTGAAAAGGGCTCCTAAACCAGCTCTCCAGCTGCTCCGGAGATCTAAACAGAAAGAAGACAACGATACAGAGTCCGTCATCACTAGTTTGCTCACAAAATACAGCAACAGACATGTAGAGCCCAGTGAATTGACCAAGTACCTCAAACCGATTACATCCATCACCGTGGGTGAGCAATTCGACTTGGAAAAAGTCAGTCTGATCTTGGAGAAGAATGGCCTCCACCATGGCGTTGTAGTTGCTGACGAGGTGGTACAGTGGGGTATTGGAGGAGAGGAGAAGATCATGATCTTGGCCAACGGAACCGTGGTGGGCTGGAACCTCACTGAAGATCAGATGATGAGAGCATATGTGCCCACCATCATGTCTGCTGTGGTTGGAAAATACTCGCCAGAGAGCGAGGAAATGGACTATGTGGAAATACAAACGCCAACTGATGAAGAGAATGGCGCCTCGTTCATGCAAGGCGATGTGTTGGTTATCCAGGGCAAGAATGATCAGCAGAAGCAGTTGGAGATGGCTGCGTTCGCCATTGGCCTTTCGCGGTCCACTAGACTTTCAATTCTCGAAGAAAGTTTGGAGAAGCACATCCAGATGACGCGAGCCAATAGCGAATCGCTTTCGAAGGGTTTGAGGCTCCAGACAAAAGAAGAGGACATTCTCAAGTTGACAGGCCGTCTTTTCCTCATTCGAGGTAAACTCAATCTCTACTCTGAGCTTATCGAGACCCCAGATTTATACTGGAGCGAGCCTACTCTTGAGAAAATCTACGATAGTGTGAGTCGAAGATTAGACATCTCCCTGCGGATTGGCATTATGAATCGAAAATTAGATTACGTCACAGACGAGCAGCGTGCCCTCCTCAGTGTTTTGAACGAGCAAAAGGGAACGCGGCTTGAGTGGATCATTATCATTTTGATTATGGTAGAGGTTTGCTTTGAAACGGTACATTTTGTGGAGAAGTATTGGGATGGCCGTGAACGGGCCGGTTCCGGTGACGATTGATGATCAGGATTTTTCACGTGGTATTTATCACGTGTATCATCGCACGATTGACCTAACATTTTTCATCCCTTGGCTCCCCCTCCGCCACATGTCACGTGCGCATCCCATATGACAGACACACTATAGTGGTCATCCTCTCAATTCCTGCGAGCCAATCACAGACGAAGGGTCTTATCATAATGTGTATCTGCAGTATGCCTTGAGTCATGTGGAATCATCCAAGGGCGGTCAGATTTCCAAAACTTCTTGGCCCCGAGATAAGCAAAAAGCAAGAAAATTCTACGAAAGTAATTGAGGAAATACAGTTAAGGTTCTAACGGCGCCGATAAAAAAAAACAGGAATTTTTGAGTGTGATTGGTCGTTAAAGACCCATTGCAACATTCTACGAAACCCTTTAACTTTTCCGTGAGTGCAATTCCGCAGAAGCTTCCACTGCTAAACTCACAGCCAATGGACCTCCCGCCCCCGGGTGATTACTCGAGCCGCACCTGTATATAGTCTCTAGCTTCCAATCTCCATCAAATTAGCAAGAGGAACTTCCTGCACGATTTCGGCGAGCAGCTTCTTTAGCAGGTCAAGAAGTATATGATCCTGCAGATACGTGGTGATATTATGGCATCCAACGGTTAATGTCAGTGGATGCGAAATTTATCGCTGGGTTCCATGCACACCTCGGAATGGCCTGGTATACTTGTGGTTTTTTTTTTGTTGCTTCTCCTCTCTATTTATCTCCCATTCCTCCCAATCCTTTCGACTTGATTGGCAACTTTTGCAACTTTTGCATCTTTTCTTTTCTTCTTTACAACCTTTTCTCTCTTGCATCACATGGCTCTTCCGTCAAAGAGAAAGCTCTTCACTGAGAACGAAGAATATAACGAGAGCTATGTGCTTCTCTTCACCATCGCATCCTCGGTCATCTGGATCATGGTACCCGGTTTGGCTTTTCTATATTCGGGATTGCTGAGAAGAAAGTCTGCACTTTCCATGATTTGGATCGTCATTGTATCGTCGTTTGTCGGTATCTTCCAGTGGTACTTCTGGGGTTACTCCTTGGCATTCACAGCTTCCAACAACAACTTTATTGGAAGCTTGGATGCTTTTGGTTTCAAGCATGTGGTTGGTAAAACCGGCCCAGACGCAGAGTACCCAGAGATCGCTTTTGCTATCTTTCAAATGCAGTTTTTGTTGGTTACATTGGCCATTTTGGCAGGTGCCTGCGTGGCCGAAAGAGGTCGTTTCTTACCCGCCATGGTGTTCATGTTCTTTTGGGCTACCCTCGTGTATTCTCCTGTAGTGTACTGGATTTGGGGTGGAGGCTGGGCCTCCTCATGGAACGGAGGTGTTTTGGACTATGCCGGTGGAGGACCTGTGGAGATCTTATCTGGTGTTTCTGCGTTTGTCTACTCTGCCTTTTTGGGTAGAAGAAACGAGAACTTGATGATCAACTACAGACCTCACAACATCTCCACTATCTTTTTGGGTACATGTCTCTTGTACATGGGATGGTTGTTCTTCAACGGATTCTCATGTGCCAATGCATCGGTCAAAGTGCCTTACTCCATGTTAAACACACACTTGTGCGGAGCTTTTGGTGCCATCAGTTGGTGTCTTTTGGATTTCCGTTTGGAGAATAAGTGGTCGATGGTAGCTGTGTGTTCCGGATGTATTTCCGGATTGGTTGCAGCCACTCCATCTTCCGGAATGATTCCACTTTGGGCTTCGGTCATCTTGGGTATTGTAGCCGGTGTGGTGTGTAACTTTTCCACCAAAATCAAGTACTTGTGCCGTGTGGACGACTCTCTTGATGTGTTGGCAGAGCACGGAATCGCAGGTATGGTTGGATTGATCTTCAACGGTATTTTCGGTTCGGCCACCGTGATTGGCTACGACAATGTTTCGGAGCACACTGGAGGCTGGCTCGACCACAACTGGAAGCAGTTGTACATCCAGATCGTCTACATCTTGGCTACGACGGCTTATTCGGCTGGTGTGACCGCCGTCTTGTGTTTCGTCATTGACCGTATTCCTGGCTTGAAGTTGAGAGTTGACTACAACGCTGAGGAGGCTGGTGTTGACGAGGACCAGATCGGAGAGTTTGCCTACGATTACGTCGAAGTGAGAAGAGACTTTTTGGATTGGGGAGTCCCTCTGGAGAAGGCCACAGAGCACCATAGTGCTGCTGTGTCGGTCAACGAGGGACAGGTTTTTACAGCTGTTGAGGGCGAGACTTCCAGCAACGAGCAAGCTACTGGCGAAAAGCAGAACTAGAATAATTAGAGCATAAAGGGTATATTTTGGAATGTGTAGGATGGCAGAGAGGAGTTCATGGAATTGCGGTAGATAAGTAGACTGAGAGCGGCCAATAAGAGAAGACCTAAAAAGTACATAATAGAGACAAGATCGATTGAGACTTGGACCAACTCATTCCGTCCAAAAATTTACGAAGTCTGATTGAAAAAGTGGAAAATGACATAAATTATGAAATTGTCTCTATTCTAACAGTAGTTAAGACACATCGTGAAACAATTGTAGGTCTGACAACCATTCAAAAAGAAAAGAAAAGATTAGAACAACTAGAAGGAAATAACCCAATCGATTCCATTCAATCTGCGCAATAAGTTATCTCCACAATAACACCTTCATCAATCTTTGATCCTAGAATCTTCCATGCTCCTTGGGCCCTGTACACATTGCTTTGATGGAATGCGGAGAGGTTCGGAATGGCATTCTTCCTTGAATCACGTGACTCCTTGGGCGAAAGTGAGCGAATGCGGCCCGCTTTTCTTTTTCTTTTTCATGGCGCTCCGGTAGTGGCCGACCACGTGATTCTCGGCATTCATTTACCTGATGTGGGGCACTCAGATTCAATCAGCTGCTTCAAAAAAACCAATGGTAAGTTAAAGTTAAAATCGAATAATGACAAAAATCAAATTTTCCCCTGCTTAATCGAACCTGCTTGTTCTCCCCCCACCCCTTCTTTCCGTAACAACGTAGTGTCAGTCGCCCCAAATACTTTCAGTTCCTAACCTGGAAATCATGAAAAAAAAAAAATTGGCAAGCTCCGCTTGTGCGGCCGTCCATCTGCAGGACGAGTCTCCAGGGCTGAAAAATCTTCTTGACTCATACTTACCTGTTTAAAAGCATATCATCCAAACCACTCTTCTTTTCGGTTAAAGTATTGACAAGTAAAAATTCACATTTACTCGTTTACAATGCTCAAAGCTGTTAGAACGCCCGCCGCGCGCTCGGCCCTTAGGATGGGAGCCCGCTATGCTACTCAGATCAGAAACATCACCAAAACCAGTGCACAATCTGCCACCATGACTCAAACTCAAACTGCCGAGGCCAGAAGACCACAACCTGCGCCAGCATTTGACACCGAGGCTGAGATCTCCATCCCCAAGAAAAAGTCCGCCATGGATGATTCGTTTATTGGCTTGACTGGAGGTGAGATTTTCCACGAGATGATGCTTAGACACAAGGTCGATACCGTTTTTGGATACGCTGGAGGTGCCATTTTGCCCGTATTCGACGCCATTTACAACTCCGACAAGTTCAAGTTCGTGTTGCCAAGACACGAACAAGGTGCTGGTCACATGGCTGAAGGTTATGCCAGAGCCACTGGTAAGCCTGGTGTTGTTCTTGTCACCTCGGGTCCAGGTGCCACCAACGTCATCACGCCCATGCAAGATGCTCTTATGGATGGTGTTCCTTTGGTTGTGTTCACGGGTCAGGTGCCCACCACTTCCATTGGTACTGACTCGTTCCAGGAGGCCGATGTCATTGGTATTTCCAGGCCATGCACGAAATGGAACGTGATGGTCAAAAACGTGGCCGAGTTGCCCAAGAGAATCAATGAGGCTTTTGAAATTGCCACTTCTGGCCGTCCTGGTCCAGTTTTGGTTGATTTGCCAAAGGATGTCACTGCCTCTATTTTGAGAGAGGCCATTCCTATAAACACTACCTTGCCTTCTAACGCCTTGTCACAAATCACCAAGCGTTTCACCACCAAATTCACCAGCGAAGCCATCGAGCGTGCTGCTGACTTGCTCAACAAAGCCAAGAAGCCAATTCTCTATGTTGGTGCTGGAATTCTCAATAGCAAGCGTGGCCCAGAACTTCTTAAAAAGTTGTCTGACAAGGCTGTCATTCCTGTCACCACTACCATCCAAGGTTTGGGAGCTTTTGACCAGAGAGACGAAAAGTCGTTGGACTTCTTGGGTATGCACGGATCTGCTGCTGCCAACACCGCCATGCAAAACGCAGACTTGATTCTTGCTTTGGGTGCTAGATTCGACGACAGAGTTACTGGTAACGTCAGCAAATTTGCTCCAGCTGCCAAGTTGGCTGCTCAACAAGGCAAGGGAGGTATCGTTCACTTTGAGATCAGTCCTAAGAACATCAACAAGGTTGTGGAGGCCACCGAGGCTATCGAGGGAGATGTCACTAGAAACTTGGATGCATTCCTTCCGTTGATCAAAGAAGTCAAGGAGAGAAAGGAATGGATGGGCCAGGTCAAGGAGTGGAAGGAGAAGTACCCATTCGACTACATGAAGGAGACACCAGGCTCCAAAATCAAGCCACAGACTTTGATCCAGGAGATCGCTCGCCAATCGGAAACCTACGACAAGGAGGTGATTGTCACAACTGGTGTGGGCCAGCATCAAATGTGGGCAGCTCAGCACTTTACATGGACCAAGCCTAGAACGTTCATCACTTCTGGAGGATTGGGAACGATGGGTTACGGATTGCCTGCTGCCATTGGTGCTCAGATCGGCAAGCCCGATGCCATTGTCATTGATATTGACGGAGATGCTTCATTCAACATGACATTGATGGAGATGTCCTCAGCAGTTCAGGCCGGTGCACCAGTCAAGGTGTGTGTGTTGAACAACGAAGAACAGGGTATGGTGACTCAATGGCAGTCGCTTTTCTACGAACACAGATACTCACACACCCACCAGTCCAATCCTGACTTCATGAAGTTGGCTGAGGCCATGGGCTTGAAAGGTATCAGAGTTACCGAGCAGGAGCAGATGAAGGGTGCTGTCAAGGAGTTCTTGGACTGCACCGAGCCAGTGTTGATGGAGGTTATTGTGGAGAAGAAAGTCCCTGTGTTGCCTATGGTTCCTGGAGGAAAGGCATTGGACGACTTCATTGTCTACGATGCTGAGGTCGAGAGAAAGGAGAAGGAGTTGAGAAGAGAGAGAACCGGAGGTAAGCACTAGAAGAGGCAATGACGAGTCATTCACAACAGCAATAAATTCCCATAACTTCCCACAACTTCCTTATTAATTTTTGTTAGTAATGCATTGAAATAACGAAGATGAAGTATTTACCTGGTAGAATTATCTGAATGTTCTAAAAGTATGCGATGTTCAAGGAAGCAAAAAAAGTATACAATAAGGAATGTTCAATATAAAAAAAAGTATTCAAGAAGAAAGAATTAAAATCATGTGAATAGAAGAAAGTGTCTCAGAGGTCAGAATATTATTTCTCTAATGCCGATGGTTCACGCGATTGATGGAGTTATGTGTGCTTGTACTGCAGGCTGAACACAAAACCCGCCTGTTATGGCACATCCGGTTATCCGAGGCAGGCTTTCCTGGGGTAATCACATCCACACTATATAACCGTTCCACTTCTCCGAGAGTTTGAATCTACACCTTATTTATTGTTTTTTTCCAACAAGCGCATACACGCATACGCTTCTGGCTGGTTTAGGTACGTGCGGATACATATCAACGGCTGCGTGCCCCTCAATTTTGGTTTTATTCTAGGTGTTTTTTTATAGTTCCCTGCTCGTGCAATTTGCTTCCTAACTCCACATAGTCATGATGGATGACTCAAATCAGCGACTAAGCACCGACAACAGGAAGCTCATCTCCACCACCAGTGGATGGAGAGTGTCGCAGGCATGTGACCGGTGTCGAATGAAGAAAATAAGATGTGACGGCGGTACACCTTGCAGCAAGTGTTTGCTGATTGGCTTCGAGTGTACAACCTCGGATAAGTTGTCGAGAAGGGCATTCCCCAAAGGTTACACTGCCAACTTGGAGAAACGCATCCAGGAGTTAGAGGATGAGAATCACATGTTGAAGACACTGCTCGGTAAGGACGGATCCAATGGCGACGCTGTGGTTCATCATCAGACTGGCCACATTCCCAAACTTGAGGAGGAACACCCCAAGGGCCAAAGTCATGGCATAGCCACCATGACCACCAACAACAATACCATCCATATCAACAATCCAATTGATCAGATATTCAATTTGGACAGGAAGGGCGCCATCATCGGCAATGATAACCTTAACTTTGAGTCACAGTTCAACCACCTACTCATCAACTTGAATTTGCCGTTTCTCAAAATTACAAACTCCCACAACTACTTATTGAATGATCCAGACCTGTACTTGTACCATCCTTCGTACTCGAACTACAATGACTTCCACAATAAGGACCTTGAGATCATTTATAATCCTTTGAGTATGCATGGCCACAACCAGCATCTGGGTCAACCCATCAACTCCCTGTTGCCTGGTGATATCTACGACTTGTTTATCAAGCTCATCAACAATTTTAAGAAACTTTTCAACTCAAAGAAGGAATTGGATCACCAGATTGTCCAATTCTTTCTCAATTACAACACATTCATTCCAATCTTCGACTACAAGAAATTCATGGAGAGCTACGATGCATTCCACACCATGTATCCGTTTATGTTCACCTACGATGATGCCACCATCAATGGCTTCAACATTTCAACCAACGACTATGAGATGGTGAACAACTACTTGATGGTTGTTATCCAGATCTATGCCATGATCATGATGAACGATCCTTCCCTTAATATGAACTTGCTCTTGAATCACTCCCACCCAAACTATTCTCACAAGTTCCGCAAGGATCGCCTTGCTAATGAATCCATCCTCAAGTCCTTATACGACTTTCTTCCTTATCTCAATCCGTTCCATGTGTCCATGAGTCAATTGCAAACGTACTTGTTGTTCTTTTACTATTCGCTTCTTACAAACAATAAGGAAAAGTCACTTGTGCTTTCGGCAATGATCAACTCATTCATTGGAATCTTGGGTATCAACTTGAACTCTAAGAATTTGTTCTTTAACGACTTAAGTTTGAACTTGCAACAAAGAAGAGATCGTGTAAAGATCTTCTGGGGCTTCAAGGTATTGCTCAAGTGTTTTAACTTGAAATTTGGCTTCAAGCCTTCGATCAACACCACGGTCATTAATCCAGTCACCATCGAAAGATACTTTCGACTTACGCCAGAGAAACTCAGCACTTTGCTCGAGCCGTCCGCGGGGTCTGAAGTGGACAGTCTTTTTCAAACTTTACTCAAGCCAAGTATTGAGTTTCTAAATCTCATGAACATCATTATTCCTTCTTCTTTCTCACCAAATTACTACCAATATTTGAAAAGTGACAAGCATGCTGGAAGCGATACCTCAACCCCCCAGGGACAAGCGGCACATCATAAGAAACAGCATCCTAACAATCTTGACTGGATTTTGAACGATGATGGTGGGGATGGGAACGACGGTAACTTGAATTACAATTTTGCCCAGTTTTTGGCAATTGACAAGAACCTTTCCAACTGGCGATACTCGTTAAAGGATAGACACATTGATTTAATGCCATTACATATGCAGATGGGTCTCCCTATCTTGTCCAGTGTGGGTGATAGTACTTTGTACCATCGTGTCACTTTTGAGGAAGAAAATCTGCCCAGAAATGGATTATCAGAAGAAGGCATATTAAATTTTGCTAATACGGGTATTCCAGATATGCAGACAGCAGCCCAGCTCATCAAGATGCAATTAAACTTCCATTATCTTTTGATTCGTTCCATGAACTACTTGAACTTTGTTATTGACAGAGAGCTCACCCAGAACTATTACGTGAAGATTGCGAACATTTCGAGAGAAGTTTTGGCTTATTTTATTTTAATCTTCGAGCATGTGGGTCGCTCTGTTGAACAAACCAATGGCGAACTGGTCCAGAACTTCAATTCAGGTCTATTCGGGGATACAAAGAAAATGGCCGCTGATGCACTTTCATCCGAAATCGGTCTTGATGTCGACGACGATGGGTTTGTCATTAACGATTTTTCTGTCAAGAGAAGAAAAGTGACGGGAAACTCCTCCAATGCGGTCAAGAGGCGAGTGAAGGAAATTCCGTTTTCTCCATTCAACTCCATGCTCAACGGACTTTCTTTAACAATCATTAACCTCAAGAAGTCGATTGTGTTACAGATGCTTTATTTGCTTATTTGCACTTTGAAGATTGCCAAAAAGGGAGGCTCCATGAGCCGAGATACGGTTCTTGTATTGAACAAAAGCATCTCGTTGTTCATTCTGATATTCATCAACTACCAGCCCAATGCCAATAAGTTTATGAAGACAAAAAAGGTCAAGGAGGACGACTTATTCAAGAGGATTATAAATGACGAGTTGAAGGATGACTTCTTGAAGGACAAGGCTGGCGAGGATTCCGAAGATGAGGACGGAGATGTGGAGATAGACTGGGACGACGAGGATATGGACGAAGACTTGAAATACTTGAAAACCTTGAAGTACATCAAGTATAAGACTAACATCTTGTACGAGAAATCGCAATCTAAGCGTGTCATCAAGCAAGAGTCTGAATCCAAACTTTCCAAGACACCCAGTCTTCCACCCCTGGATAACAATCGAAAGGTGGATCTTAATCACCCTACGGTTCAACTTCCGCCTTTGATCCCACCTTCAGGTTATGTAAGCCAAGCATCACCACCAGCGTTTCCTCTGATGTCTCCTACAATTTTACCTCGAGGGAGTGTGGGAGGAGTGAGTAAGGTGCCAAGTTTGAACAAATACGAGTTCTTTCTCGGAGGAGAGAAGGACGAAGACACAAAGAAGGAACGAATTGCTGCCGACCTCATGAACATGAAGCACGGCGGCAGAGGAGTTTATGGAAACTGGCAGTTTGGTCAGGACGGGTCTACAGGAGCACAGGGCACCGAATGATATTTATTGATCTATAAGATTTACTCAGGTCCGTCAATTATACATTTCACGGCACCAGCACCGGAACGCACCAAGTCGTAGGCCTTGATGGCATCCTTAAAGGTAAAGCGGTGAGTGATTAAAGCCTCGAAATCAATCTGGGCTTTGTCCTTGCCGTTCTTGTAGTTCTCGTACAAAATGTCCACTGACGTCTTGTAATCACCGTAGCCGTAACGGAATGAGCCAAACAAGGACAACTCCTTCGTGGCGAATTCAGTAATTGGGAATTTAACATATGCACCGGCATTTCCAACCTGGACAAAGCGTCCACCAGCCTTTAAGGCAAGGACACCTTGCTGGATACAGACCTCAGCACCAGTACACTCCAAGATCACGTTTGGACGCTGGCCAGCAGGCAAAGCCTCAGAGAATGGAGTGCTTGACTTGGAGTTGAATGTGTGGGTTGCAGCACCAATGTCCTTGGCCATTTGCAACTTGTTGTCGAAGATATCGATGACGGTGACGGAGGCAGCGCCAAATTTTCTGGCTACGGCAGCAGCAAGCAAACCAACTGGGCCAGCGCCAAACACGGCAACGTGATCACCAAAAGTGACCTTACCCAATCTAGAGGCATGGACACCAACAGTCAATGGCTCCACCAATGCACCCAACTCAAGAGAAACATGGTCAGGCAACTTGACCAAAAAGTCCTCAGGGGACTTGTAAACTTTACACAAGGTTCCTGGAGGGTTTGGCTCGCCCTCAGTGGAGTTTGGAGTGGCAGCAAACACCATGTGTGGACACAAGTTGTAGTGACCAGACTTGTACTCATCACTCAATCTGGAAGGCACACCAGGCTCAATTGCAACCTTGTCGCCAACCTTCAAGGAGGTGACAGCGGAGCCGACAGCAGTCACCACACCAGCGGACTCGTGGCCCAATACCATTGGCTTGGTCAACACAAAGTCACCGATCTTTCCGTGAGCATAGTAGTGGATGTCAGAACCACAGATTCCAGTTTTTTTCACATCTACGAGGACATCGTGGGGCTCGGTGATCTTGGGCAATTCGTAGTCCTCGAAGGAGATGTCATCGATCTTGTTAAGCACCAAGGAAGGATTAGACATGGTAAAATATTATTTTTTTCTTGTAAGAGGTGTTACCGTTGAATTTCTGAGTGGAAGATGTGTCGTATTTATAGTCAATGCGGGGGTGGGGGAATGTCTATTTGCGGGAGGAATTCGCGGAAGAAATTGGGAAGGTCAACCCCGAATTGAAGACACGGTGAACAAAAAGAGGATTTTGAAAGGAATTTTGTAATTTCAAATGGCTAGGAATGGGTATATTTGCTAATAAATGGGACTTCTGGCACTTTTACAAGGAGAATCGGTCAGTTAGTTTTTTTTCCCATAGGTTTGATTATTTAGTCGATGTTAGCCATTTCGCAGAGTCCTGTCCAAATTGCTCTAATTAGACGAAGAGTCAGACCACTCACTGATTAGGACCGATGGGGCTTGGAAATTTGAGGAAAGTTAGAGAGGATATTTTGGAACTTCTAGAAGTTCGGGCGGATTTCCGAATTAGGCGATGATTTGTGATGGTGATTGGTGGTTGGTGATTGGTAATGTGAGTAGTTCAGCGTTCGATTTCCTATTTGGTCGATAATACGCTGACTCCAGTATTAATCAGAGTCTACAGAATCATCAAGTTCCAGCTCATGGTAATTTCTCCAGGATTGCCTAACATCTACCCCATCTCGCAATTTCGACCATAGAGGGGAGAAATGGAATCTTTGTTGCTTGTACTGTATGGGTCGGGATCAGATCAGGAGATATGGATAGGTACAGGTTCTTTATGAAGGTCCCCATCACTTCTCATACATTCACTTAAGACTATCGAATATAGGCTATGTTCTTTGCATGAGAAAGGGTCCTGTAACTATTCTGTGAAGTCAAATATACATATCCTGTAGTTTATTTATGGTAGTTTATCTACATGGTAGTTCATAAATGGTGATATAGACATGGTAGTTCATACATGCAACTCACAATAATTAGAACATCCTACTGTGTCCAGTTCATATACGATAATCATTTTAATCCTATCTAGTCCAAATCCAAATCGTCCAAATCCTTATCTTTGCTTTTCCCAATAAGTGTCGAGTTGCTTCCGGTGAATCGCTCAAACACAAGCAGCCCTTCCTTCTCCTTTATATTCTCAAATGATCCAACCCTAAGAGAATCCACACTGAAGGTGTCCGAATCCATTTCGTCATCAGTTTCACTCTCCTGATCTGAAGTTTCTGGCGTGGTGGCTTCACTGCTGAACAGCAGATGTTTGCCTCCAAAATCAAGTTCCCCATCCTCCATCATGGTGGCCATCTTAACCTTGCGCTTGTTCAACTCTTCATGTAAGTAATCAGCGCCTTTCTGTAGTACATCTGCAGTGATTTCCATGAGTTTCTCCTTGTTGGCAATAATGGCCACTGTGCCGCCTACGATGGCACCGAGCGTAAGGGCAGTTTTGGTTGACACAGCTAAAAAGAATACCATGGTTGGGGTACCAGATAACACTGGGAGGCAACAATTAAAGTGCCTATAGTCACGTGCGCAAAATGACCAAATCTGGGGAATAATGAAAAGAATTAGGAAAGAATAGTATGAGTGGTTTAGAGTGAAAATTTGAGAATTAGGGCAATTATTAATTATCACTATTGAACGCGTGTGAATAACTATCAGTTGTAGGGATCCACTAAAGTGTCACCATGCTGATTTTAACTTTGGATCGAAGAAAAGATTAGACTAGAGAGGTTTCAACACAGCACATTCAAGAAGATGAGAGCGTTAATTACCTCTATGTATACAAGGGTACTATGGCAAAATACTTCTCTCAACTGATAAAGACCTAGTGGGAACTAGTTAAGTGCTTATCAATAATATAATGAGATACATTTTCGATCTCTCAAATTTCCCAAGAAATCAATAAAAACACAAAAGTTAATGAAAAATCTTTTCACTTTTCATGATTCATCATGTAATTGATTTCAAACTTATATAAAACCCATAGTTGTACTATCTTTAATCATGATATTAAACCACCCGAATTTAAACTTCAACAGTTGGTTTCGTGGTCTAGTTGGTTATGGCATCTGCTTAACACGCAGAACGTCCCCAGTTCGATCCTGGGCGAAATCAAAGGTTATTTTTTTTCGCGTTTTTTCTGCGGTGTTTCATCTCTTCCTATCTCACACAGCCTCGCCATGTGAAATTGCCCCTCCCTACGTCACATCCTTACATCCTTATATCTAGGATTTCCAACTTACACATGGTAATAACCAGGCTAGTGGCAAACCCGTGGTGTAACCATATCCCATTAGAGGCATGACCAAATTTCCCCTATTGACTAAACTTAAATTCCCCTTCTTCTCATCTTCTCCAATTTTCTCCATCTCGTCGTCTCCTCTCATTGGCCGACTGTATCTTATTGGGGGGAAGAAAAAGATAAGAGTCGGGGAGCACATCAGCGGAGAAATTCCACTCGGAATAGGAAGTCCGTGAGGTTGAGCACTTATCAACCACAGAATGACACGCAGTTACGGTCCACATGCAGGAAGTACACCATCAACCCCACACGCATTCTTCTCTTCCATGCATTTCCATCCTGTAGCCACAATTTGCTCTATAAAAGGGGGGCTAGTCCCCGTGATTCAATTTCTCTTCATCTGACAAATTTACATCTTAAAGTCACATTTTCTACAAGTTCCTTACAATCAACAAATTCATTCACAAATATATTCAATCATGTCTTCCTTCACTAAGTACATCAACAGCTTCAAGAACGACCAGAAGACCAACTTCGACCTGGTGGTGAAGAAGCCTGCGACTGCCGTTGACGATTCTGCTATCGTGAATCAGGCTTCTGCTGCGCCACAACCCCAGCAGCGTCGTTGGAGTTACGTGACCTACTTGAACGAGGGAACCTACCATGGAGATGGTGACAACTTGATGCTTGGTTTGTAAGATCATATGCGCTGGTTCTAGTGTTTGCATTTTTGGAGGAGTTTAGGTGCTCTGGAAGCGCCCGGTCTTCATGACCTTCATGGCTTTTTTTTTTTTTTTTCTCTTTTTTTTTTTTTTTTAATTTACTTTTTTAAATTTTTTTTTTTTTTTTTTTTTTGTTTTTCTTTTTTTTTTTTTTATATTTCCCTCGTTTTATTTTTAACCGTGGTTAAGATTTCATTTTTT